>ERZ761607.165-NODE-165-length-137578-cov-13.195916_pt1 | contig 137578 bp, 109 predicted proteins | sample MGYA00511164_ERZ761607 | MGnify/ENA primary metagenome ERZ761607 (study PRJEB28899, sample SAMN02445080) | bioreactor sludge metagenome | biome: EBPR sludge | place: Australia: Brisbane, Thorneside Wastewater Treatment Plant | collected 2011-06-22 ... | reverse complement strand
CCATTCCGCAATCCGCAATCCCAAATCCGCAATGCCCAGCCCCGCCGACCGCAGCCGCGGCGGCACCTCCTGGGAAAAATCCGCCGACTGGTACGACCGCATCCTCGGCGAGCGCGGGTCCGAGCTTTACCAGGCCGTGGTCATCCCCGGCGCGCTGCGGCTTTTGCAGCCGGAGCGCGGGGATCTGATCCTCGACCTTGGCTGCGGCCAGGGCGTCTTCTGCCGCGCCCTGGCCGGGGCCGGCGCGCGCGTCACCGGAGTGGATGCCGCCCCCGCCCTCATCGCCAAGGCGCGCCAATACCCCGGCCGCACCCCGGTCCGCTACTTCGAGCGGGATGCCGCGCAGCTCGCCGGCCTGGGCGAGTTCGACGCCGCCTCCGCCATCCTCAGCCTGCAAAACATGGAGCACCTGGACGAGGTCATCGCCGCCGCCTCCGGGGTGCTGCGGCTCGGCGGGCGCATGCTCTGGGTGCTGAACCACCCCGCCTTCCGCATCCCGCGCCAGAGCGCCTGGGGCTACGAGGAGGAGAGGAAGATCCAATACCGCCGCGTGGACGCCTACGCCGGCACCCTCGGCATCCCCATCACCATGCATCCGGGCAGGGCGGACAGCGAGAGCACCGTCAGCTTTCACCGCAGCCTGCACACGCTCACCGCCGCCGGCTTCCGCGCCGGGCTGCGCCTCGGCGGACTGGAGGAATGGTATTCGCACAAAGAAAGCCAGCCCGGGCCCAGAGCGCGCGCCGAGAACCGTGCTAGAAAAGAATTCCCGCTCTTCCTCGCCCTGCTCTGGGTCAAGCCCGACGAATGATGAAAAACGCATTTTCCACCGCCGCCGCCCTCCTGCTCACCCTGAGCGCCTGCCACACCCGGCCCGAGCCCGAGCACCGGCGCTACTTCCACACCGAAGTGAAGCCCGTGCTGGAAATGCAGTGCCTGCGCTGCCATGCCGGCCCCACTCCGCCCGCTGGCCTCTCCTTGGAGCACCGGGACGGCGGCGCCTACATCCGCCGCGCGGACGGGCGCGCCTTCATCGTGCCAGGGCGGCCCGCGCAGAGTCTGCTCATCCAGTCCATCTCCCGCGGCGGCACCCACCCCCGGCTCATGCCCCTGCTGGAGGTCTCCCTCACCGACGACCAGATCGGTGCCCTGACCGAGTGGATCGAAGACGGCGCCTGGTGGCCGCGCGGCCCCGAGGGCCTGCTGCGCGCCCAGCCGAACCCCGAGAACCCGTGAGACGCTCCGCAAGGGCAGCCCTCCAGCTTCCCGGACCAGCGCGCGACGGTTTTTTGGAGGGGTGCGGCGTCTGCAAGCCAGCGCGCGACGAGTTTTCGCCGGCCCCTGCGTATTCCTTCCGCATGTCCCGCCGCCACCTGACCGCCCTGCTTTGTCTTGCCTCCCTGGCCGCCTCGTCCGTCACGGCTAAAGAGCCCTTCCGGCCCAATCTCGGCCCGGACCTGCCCGCCATCACCATCACCTGCGGGCAGGTGCGGCTGCTTTTGCGCCAGGCCAGCCAGTGGACGCCGGGGCGGCTGGACTTTCGCGGCGCGGCGATGACCACGGAGCGCAGCGCTTACGGCACCGTTTTTTCCTTCCCCGGGGTGGGCTTCATCGGCACCGCGCACTTGGAGAATGAGCCGGAGGAGCTGCTCTCGCTCGCCTTTTTCCTGGATGACACGCCGCTCGCGCAGCCTGCGGCGGAGCTGGCGGGGGGCGGCTTCCGCTTCGAGCGGCGCTCGCGCATCCGGGGCTTCGAGCTGGAATGCCGCGTCGAGCTGCGCGGCGACCGCCTTTACGAGACGACCACCGTCAATGCCGCCGAGGCGGTGCCGCTGCGGCTGGTGTACCACTTCATGCACGCCTGGGCGCCCAGCGTCAGCGCCTTCCTGGCCGGGCGGGATGACGCGCCGCAGGGCGGTGTGGTGGTCTCCGGCGCGCTGGACGACGGGTCGGAGGGCGCGCGCAAGTTCCACATCAACCAACGGGTGGACTGGATGGCCGTCTTTGAGCCGGTGAGCGGGCAATATGCCGTCTCCCGCCTGCTGGAGGCCCCGGGTGAGGGCGGTCACATCTCGATGCTCTGGAACGTGCCCGGCAGCTACCGCAAATACTACCTGAAGTGCTTCGAAAACGGCACCCTGCCCGCCGGTTTCCAGGGCGCCTGGCGCATGGTGACCGCCTTTGGCAGCGCCAGCGCGGAGGCGTGGCAGCCCGCCGCGATGAAGCTCGCGGAGGCGCTGCGGAGCGGGGATTAAACGCGTTCGTTGCTTGCGGATATACGGGGCTGCGCGGGCGGGATTCGAGCGCGGGCGCGCGCGGCCATGAGAATGGGGCGCGCGCGGCAAGGGGAGCGGGCGGGTTTCAAAAAAATGCGTCCCTGGGAAAAAAGACCTTGCGGATGCTGGCTTCGCATCCATCATGCGCGCCCTCCCAGGCCCCGGCATCGCTTTGATGCTTGGTGAAAACGCCGCTCACGCGGCCTTCGACCCCATCGGAGCAGTGAACCGGAAAAGCACTGTGCGACACCTTTCAACAAGGTGGTGGCACTGTCTCCTTCCGATTCCCCGCACGGCGCGGCCAGCGAACCGGAACCCTTCAAACAGATCATGCCCACCATCAATCAACTCGTCAGACACGGCCGCAAGGACAAGACCGTGAAGTCGAAGTCACCCGCGCTCACCAAGTGTCCGCAGCGCCGGGGAGTCTGCCTTCAGGTCATGACGCGCACGCCGAAGAAGCCGAACTCCGCGCTTCGCAAAGTGGCCAAGGTGCGGCTGACGAACGGTTTCGAGGTCATCGCCTACATCGGCGGCGAGGGCCACAATCTCCAGGAGCACTCCATCGTCCTGGTGCGCGGCGGGCGCGTGAAGGACTTGCCGGGTGTGCGCTACCACATCGTGCGCGGCACGCTGGACTGCCTTGGCGTGGACAAGCGCCGCCGCGGCCGCTCCAAATACGGAGCCAAGCGCCCCAAAGCCGGCGCCGCCGCCGCACCCGCCGGCAAGGGCAAGAAATAATTTTCCATCCAACACTCAACCGACCATCCGACATGGCCCGCAGAAAACGAGTTTACGACAAGCCCCTCCACAAAGACGCCCGCTATGACAGCGAGCTGGTGGCCCACCTCATCGCGCGCGTCATGCAGTGCGGCAAGAAGTCCCTGGCCGAGCGCATCGTGTACGCCGCCATTGACCAGCTCAATGAGAAGGCTGACTCCGTGGATCCGCTGGAGCTTTTCAACCGCGCCATCGAGAACGCCAAGCCCAAGGTCGAGGTCAAGGCCCGCCGTGTCGGCGGCGCCACCTACCAGGTGCCGCTGGAAGTCGCCCCCGCCCGCTCGGAATCCCTCGCCATGCGCTGGATCGTCGGCTACGCCCGCGGCCGCAAGGGCCAGCCGATGCACCGCGCGCTGGCCAACGAGCTCAAGGAGGCCTCCCAGGGCCAGGGCAGCGCCGTGCGCAAGCGCGACGACGTCCACAAACAGGCCCAGGCCAACCGCGCCTTCGCCCACTTCCGCTTCTGATCCTCCTTTTCCCTGACGGCAATCCCCCCAGCTTCCGCCAAAGTCCCCCATGTCGAACCCCAACTCCCCCAACCGCGAATTCCCACTTGAGCGCACCCGGAACATCGGGATCTGCGCCCACATTGACGCGGGCAAGACGACCCTGACCGAGCGCATTCTTTTCTACACCGGCATGATCCACAGGATCGGCGAGGTGCATGACGGCGCGGCCACCACGGACTGGATGGAGCAGGAGAAGGAGCGCGGCATCACCATCACCTCCGCCGCCGTCACCGCGAGCTGGAAGCAGATCAAGGAGGAGGGGGTGTACAAGTCCCGCGAGGGCGAGAACATCCGCGTCAACATCATTGACACCCCCGGCCACGTGGACTTCACCGCCGAGGTGGAGCGCTCCCTGCGCGTGCTCGACGGCGCCATCTTCGTGCTCTGCGGCGTCGCCGGCGTGCAGCCCCAGTCCGAGACGGTTTACCGCCAGGCCGAGAAATACGGCGTGCCCCGCATCGCCTTCGTCAACAAGATGGACCGCACCGGCGCCAACTTTGAAAACGTGGTCAAGGACGTGCGCACCAAGCTCGGCGCCCCCGCTTTCCCGATCCTGATCCCCATCGGCGCCGAGGACAGCCTCATCGGCCAGATTGATGTGGTGAACCAGAAGGCCATCATTTACTCCGACGACGAAAAGTTCGGCTCCAAGTACACCATCCGCGACCTTCAGGGCGACGAGGCGGCCAAAGGCAAGGCCGCCTACGACGAGCTTCTGGACGCTGTGTGCAGCGCCGACGACGAGCTTGGCATGCTGTTCCTGGAGGAGCAGCCCATCGGCCCCGTCGAGCTTAAAGCCGGTCTGCGCCGCGCCGTCATCGCCAACAAAATCATCCCGATGGCCGGCGGCTCCGCCTTCAAAAACAAGGGCGTGCAGTACCTCATTGACGCCGTGATTGACTATCTGCCGGGTCCCCTCGACATCGCCCCGCAGAAGGGCAGCGTGGTTGACGAGCCGGAGAACATCATCGAGGCCATTCCTGACGACAACGGCAAGTTCATCGCCCTCGGCTTCAAGCTGTGGTCCGACAAGTTCGGCCGCCTGGTCTTCTTCCGCGTGTATTCCGGCAAGGTTTCGAAAGGCGACACCATCTACAACCCGCGCACCCGCAAGTCCGAGCGCGTGGGCCGCCTGATCCAGATTCAGGCCTCCGTCCACAAGGACATCGAATGCTGCTATTCGGGCGACATCGCCGCCCTCGTGGGTGTGAAGGATGTGCGCACGGGCGACACCTTCTGCGACGAGAGCCTCGAAGTGCAGCTCGAGCCGCCGACCTTCCCCGAGCCGGTCATTTCCATGGCCGTCGAACCAAAGACCAAGGGCGACCAGGAAAAAATGGGCAACGCCCTCCAGCGCCTCTCGGAGGAGGACCCGACCTTCTTCGTCAAGACCGACGAGGAGACCGGACAGGTCATCATCGCGGGCATGGGCGAGCTTCACTTGGAAATTCTGTGCGACCGCCTCAAGCGCGAGCACAAGGTCGAGACCAACACCGGCAAGCCGCAGATCGCCTACCGCGAGACACTCACCAAGGAGGCCGATGGCGAAGGCAAGCTGGTGAAGCAGTCCGGCGGGCGCGGCCAATACGGCCACGTCATCATCAAGGTGCGCCCCGGCGAGAAAGGCTCCGGCATCGTCGTCGAAAACAAAGTCGTCGGCGGCACCATTCCGAAGGAGTTCATCAACCCTGCCAAGGCAGGCTGCGTCGAGGCCGCGCTCAACGGCATCATTGCCGGTTATCCGGTGATTGACATGCACATTGACCTTGTTGACGGCTCCAGCCACGAGGTGGACTCCAACGAAAACGCCTTCAAGATGGCCGCCATTTTTGCCGTCAAGGACGCGCTCAAAAAGGCCAAATGCATCCTGCTCGAGCCGATCATGGCCGTCGAGTGCTCCACGCCCGAGGATTACCAGGGCGACATCATGGGCGACCTCAACCGCCGCCGCGGCAAGATTCAGGGCATGGACACGCGCGGCACCACCGCCATCCTGCGCGCCGAAGTGCCGCTGGCCGAAATGTTCGGCTATTCCACCGCCATCCGCACCCTTTCCTCCGGCCGCGCCTCCTACTCCATGCAGCCCTCCCACTTTGAGCAGGTGCCGCAGCAGATCGTTGACCAGATCGTCGAGCAGCGCGGCGGTGGCAAAAACTAACCCGCCCGCCCCAACCCCTTAACGCCGGAACCCAGTCATGAACAATCAGCGAATCCGAATCCGCCTCCGCGCCTACGACTACCGCGTGCTCGACAAAAGCACCGCCGACATCGTCGAGACCGCCAAACGCACCGGCGCCCGCGTGGCCGGCCCCATCCCTCTTCCCACCCGCATCGAGAAGTTCACCGTGAACCGCTCCCCGCATGTGGACAAGAAGTCCATGGACCAGTTCGAGATTCGCACCCACAAGCGCATGCTCGACATTGTGGACCCCACCTCGCGCACCGTGGACGAGCTGAAAAAGCTCAATCTGCCCTCCGGTGTGGACATCACCATCCGCATCTAACCGCGCCCTCCGCCTGAAACAACGAACCCACAGGAGACAAACATCATGGCTCTAGGACTGATTGGAAAAAAACTTGGCATGACCAAGGTGTACACAGACAAAGGCGTGGCGGTTTCCGTCACCGTCGTGGATGTCAGCGGCAACACCGTCATCCAGGTGAAGCAAAGCGCCGGCAAGGACGGCTACACCGCCGTGCAGGTCGGCTACGGCGACCAGAAGGAATTCCGTGTCACCAAGCCCGCGATGGGGCATTTCAAAAAGCACGGCGTCAGCACGCCCAAGCGCCACATCAAGGAGTTCCGCCTCGCCTCCGACGACCAGCTTCCCGCCGCCGACGCCAAGCTCGACGCCAGCCTGTTCAGCGCCGGCCAGTGGGTGGATGTCATTGGCACCACCAAGGGCAAGGGTTTCCAGGGTGTCATGAAGCGCTGGAACTTCAGCGGCCAGCCCGCCACCCACGGTCACATGATGCACCGCCGGCCCGGTTCCATCGGCTGCCGTCTGACCCCCGGCCTTGTCTGGAAGAATCAGAAAATGCCCGGCCATGACGGCTGCGAGCGCGTCACGACCCAGAATTTGAAGGTCATTCAAAGCCGCCCCGAGGATGGCATCCTGCTCATCAGCGGCGCCGTCCCCGGCAACAAGGGCAGCATCGTCGTGGTGCGCCCCGCCAAGAAAAAGCCCGCCCCCGCCAAGTGAATTAGGAGGAATTGAACCATGCCAGCAACCGTTCTCACCGTTGAAGACGCCCGCAAGGCGAGCCTGAACCTCACCGAGGGTCATCAGGGCAAGCAGGCCCTGCACGAGGTCGTCGTCGCCTACCGCGCCAATCGCCGCCAGGGCAACGCCCATACCAAAAACCGTTCCGAAGTCTCCGGCAGCGGCAAGAAGCTCTGGAAACAAAAAGGCACCGGCAACGCGCGCATGGGCAGCAAGCGCTCCCCCATCTGGAGCGGCGGCGGTGTCGTCTTCGGCCCCCGCAACACCACCATCTGGGCGAAAAAGACCAACAAGAACGCCCGCAGGCTCGCCTTGCGCGCGGCTTTGACCGCCCGCATCAATGACGGCGCTGTCTCCACCGTGGACGGCTTCGCCATTGCCGACGGCAAAACCAAAAGCTTTGTCTCCGCCGTCAGCGGCCTGAGTGACGCCTCCAAAGTTCTCATCATCGGCGGCGCTTTCGACGAACTCACCTTCCGCTCCGCGCGCAATGTCCAAAGCGTGCAGTTGGTCTCCGCCGAGGAGGTCAACGCCGAGCAAATTCTCAACCACGCGCGGATCATCGTCACCGCTGACGCGCTGCCAACCCTCGCCCGGAGGACCGCCTGACATGAAAGACCCCCATTCCGTCATCCACACCATCCGCCTGAGCGAGAAAGCCACGCGGCTTGGCGACACGAACAACGAGTACGTTTTCCTCGTCAGTCCAGGCGCCAACAAGCTGGAGATCAAGCGCGCCGTCGAGGCCCACTTCGGCAAGACCGTCACCGGTGTGCGCACCGCCAACTTTTTCGGCAAGGCCCGCCGTCAGCGCCGCGCCGACGCGGGACGCACCAATCATTGGAAAAAAGCCATCGTCCGCCTGAAGGAAGGCGAGACCCTGGATCTCGTCTGAACCCAGCCAACCAGGAACTTTTAACCAGAAGGAACGCAAGCCATGGCGCTTAAAACTTTCAAGCCCACCACGCCCTCCAACCGCTACAAAGAGTGGAACTCGTTCGACGAGGTCACCAAGGACAGCCCCCAGCGCAGCCTGACCGTCGCGCTGCGCAAATCCGGCGGCCGCAACAACACCGGACGCATCACCTGCCGGCACATCGGCGGCGGCCACGAGCGGCGCTACCGTCTCATTGACTTCAAGCGCGCCCGCCGTGACGAGGCCGCCAAAGTCATCGGCATCGAATACGATCCCAACCGCTCGGCGCGCATCGCCCTGGTGGAATACAAGGACGGGGAGCGCTCCTACATCCTCGCCCCCAACGGTCTCAAGGACGGGGCGACGGTGATGGCCGGCGAAAAAGCCGCGCCGGAAATCGGCAACTCCCTGCCCCTGCGGAAGATCCCCCTCGGCACCTCGATCCACAATGTCGAACTCGTCCAGGGGCGCGGCGGAGTCGCGGCCCGTGCCGCGGGCCAGGCCGCCATTCTCTCCAACAGGGAGGGTGACTTCGCCCTTGTGAAAATGCCCTCCGGTGAGATTCGCAAAATCCACGCCGAGTGCTACGCCACCATCGGCCAGGTCGGCAACACCGAGCACATGAACGTCGTGTCCGGCAAGGCCGGGCGCACCCGCTGGAACGGCACCCGCCCGACCGTGCGCGGCATGTGCATGAACCCGATTGACCACCCGAACGGCGGTGGCGAGGGCCGCTCCAAATCCGGCGGCGGCCGCCAGCACCTGCTCAGCCCCTGGGGACACGCCAAGGGACAGAAGACCCGCAATCCGAAAAAGGCCACCGGCAAGCTGATCGTCCAGGACCGCCGCGCCAAGAAGTGAACCCGACCCCTGAAACCTGATTTTATCTCCATGGCACGATCCCTCAAAAAAGGCCCCTACGTCCAGCAGGCCCTCCTTGAAAAGGTGGACAAGCTCAACGACGCCGGACAGAAGCGCCCGGTCAAGACATGGTCGCGCGGCTCCATGATCACTCCCGACCTCGTCGGCCACACCTTCCTGGTCCACAACGGCAAGGATTTCGTGTCCGTCTATGTCACTGAAAACATGGTGGGCCACCGTCTTGGCGAATTCTCCCCCACCCGCGTCTTCAAGAGCCACGGCGCGCACACCGTCAAGGCCGCCAAGTAATCCGACTTTCCACGAATTTCATGCACCGCCAAGTCCAGCGCGCCATTCTGTCCGCCCTGCCGATTCTCTCGGCTTGGCTGGCACTGCCGCGCGCGCATGGGCAGCAGTCTTTCGAAATCCAGGAGCTCCACACCACGCTCCAGGTCGCCGCCCAGAAAATCCAGGCGCTGGAAGCGCGCCTCGCCGCCGCCGAAAGCCGCAATGAAGCCCTCGCGCAGAGTGCGGCGGCCGCCAACCAGGAGGCTGGAGAACTCAAAGAGCGGCATGACCGCCTGCGCGGCTTGCTCGAAGGCCTGGGCATTGCGGCTCTGGAGAACAACCAGGACCAGCTCCAGGAGCGCCTTCTGACCGCGCTTGGCGACCTTCGAGTCTCCGAAGCTTCAAGGCGCGATCTCGCGGACACTTTGATGGAACTGGCCGAGGTGTCCATCGAGTTCGCCCGCCAGTCGAAAGGCGTCGAATCCGAAGCCTCCGACCGCCTTTCCAAAACCCTCGCCCGCGCGGAGGAAGTGCTGGTGGCGGCATCATCCGCGCCGCTGGAGGCTGAGCCTGCCAACCTGCAGGACGCCCGGGTTGTCAGCCTCAAACCCGAACTCGGCATAGCCGTCCTGTCCATCGGCTCGAAGGATGGGGTCAAGCCCGGCATGCCCTTTGAAGTCTTTCGCGAAGACAAACCCATCGCCAAAATTTTAGTCACCGACGTCCGCCGCTCCGTCTGCGGGGCGGTCGTGCAGGAACTGGCCAGCAAAGCCGATCCTGTCAAAGTCGGAGACAAGGGAAAAGTGGACATCAACCGATCATTCTAAGTTATGGAAGTGCGTTCGATCTACAAACACGCCAGAATCTCCTCGCAGAAGGCACGCCAAGTCACGCGGGCCATCACCGGCCTGCCTGTCTCACAGGCGCTGAGTGTTCTGGACTTCACCCCCAAAAAAGCCGCCTTCCTGGTTGGCAAGGTTCTGCGCTCGGCGATCGCCAACGCTGAAAACAACCACGAGCTGGCAGCCGACGAACTTGTCGTGCTCAGCGCCGTCGCCACCCCCGGCCCCACGCTCAAGCGCATCATGCCCCGCGCCCGCGGCTCGGCGGCCCCCATCCTCAAGCGCATGAGCCACATCACCGTCGTCATTGGAGCCAGGGAGGAAGATGAGCAGAAGGACGAGCCGAAGACCTCCAAAAAACGCAAGGCCGCCGCCGCTGAATAATCCGCACACACCACAGATTTATGGGACAGAAAGTCAATCCGATCGGTTTCCGCCTCGCAGTCTCCAAAGACTGGCGCTCCAAATGGTATGCTCCGGAGAAGGAGTACGCGGACGCGCTTCACAGCGACCTCGCCATCCGCAAATACCTCAAAGAGACCTACTTTGAGGAGCGTGCTGTCAAGGACAAGCAGGCGCAGCCCATGCAGGCGGCCATTTCCAAAATCGTCATCGAGCGCGCCTGGAACCAGGTCCGCGTCACCCTGCACACCGCCCGCCCCGGACTCGTCATCGGACGCAAGGGGGAGGGGATCGAGGTCATGAGCCAGAAGGTCTCCGAGCTCTGCGGTGGACGCCAGGTCAAGATTGACATCTTCGAAATCAAACAGCCCGAACTCGACGCGCAACTCGTCGCCGAAAGCGTCGCCGTCCAGCTTGAGCGCCGCATTTCATTTCGCCGGGCCATGAAGCGCTCAGTCCAGACCGCCATGGACATGGGAGCCGACGGCATTCGTATCCGTGTCGCCGGACGGCTTGGCGGCGCCGACATCGCCCGCGCCGAGCAGTACCGCCAGGGCAAGGTCCCGCTTCAAACCCTGCGCATCCCGATTGACTACGGTTTCGCCGAGGCGCGCACTGTCTATGGCATCATCGGAGTCAAAGTCTGGCTCAACCGCGGCAACGCGCCGGAAAACAGCCAGCCTCGCGGCAATGACCGCCGCCGCGAGCGCTCCGACAGGGGCGGAGATCGTGGAGGCCAGGGACGCCGCGGAGCAGGCGACCGCGCGCCCGCCGCGCAGGCTTCTCAGGCGGCCGAGGCTGTTGTCGAGGCTGCCGCAGAATAAGGCGGGCATTCTTCCGCCGCGTTTTTCAAACCGAACTTTTAATTCCTAAATTCTCATGGCCCTTCTTCCCAGCCGAGTAAAACATCGCAAAACCCAGCGCGGCAGCCGCGCCGGCACAGCCTCCCGTGGCAACAAGCTGGACTTCGGCGAGTTTGGTCTTCAGACTCTCGACCGCGGCTGGCTCAAGAACAACCAGATCGAGGCTTGCCGTGTCGCCATCAACCGCTTCCTCAAGCGCAAAGGCAAGGTTTTCATCCGCATTTTCCCCCACAAGCCGGTGACCGCGCGCCCGCCTGAAACCCGAATGGGCAAGGGCAAGGGATCGCCGGAGTTCTGGGTGGCGGTCGTGCTCCCCGGCCACATGCTTTTTGAAATATCCGGCGTCAACGAGGCCACCGCGCGCGAGGCATGCCGCCTGGCCGCCAACAAGCTCGGTTTGCGCACCCGTTTCGTCACCCGCGCCATCTCCCACTAAACTCCAGACCGACGCGCATTTATGAAGACCAAAGAACTCCGCGAACTCTCCATTGAGGAGCTCGGCGCCCGCCGCCGCGAGCTGCGCCAGGAAATGCTGAACCTGCGCGTGCAGCAGCAGATCGGCCAGCTTGAGAACCCCGCGCGCCTGCGCCTGCTCCGCCGCGAGGTGGCCCGCATCGAAACCCTTATCACCCAGCGTTCGACCGCCGCCAAGGCGGCCTGAAACCGCGAGTCCCACCGATTATTTTCACACCCATCATGAGCGAGGCTGCAACAGTAGAATCCCAACCCGTCAGAGCACCGGTGCGCAAGGAGCGCGTTGGCGTGGTTGTCTCCGACAAAATGTCCAAGACCATCGTGGTCGAGGTCGAGCGCCGCGTGCCCCATCCGCGCTTCAAAAAGATCATCCGCAAGACCTCCAAGTTTTACGCCCATGACGAGCAGGGGCAGGCCAAGGTGGGCGACCGCGTTCTCATCGTGGAAACGCGCCCGCTGAGCAAGCTCAAGCGCTGGAACCTGCAGGAAGTCCTCAAGCACTAAGCCCTTAACCCAGAACAAACGGAGGAACCCGCCATGCTTCAGATGGAATCATCAATCCCGGTGGCCGACAACACCGGAGCCCGAGTCGCCAAGATGATCGGCGTGCTCGGCAAAAAGAACACGCGCCACGCTTTCGTCGGCGACATCATCACCGCCCACGTCCGCGTCTCCACGCCGACCGCCAGCGTCAAAAAGGGGGAGGTCGTGCGCGCCGTCGTCGTGCGCACCGCGCATCCGATCCGCCGCTCGGACGGCTCCACCCTGCGCTTCGACCGCAACGCCATCGTCATCATTGACAAAGACAACAACCCCAAAGGAACCCGCATCTTTGGTCCCGTGGCCCGCGAGCTGCGCGACAAAAATTTCATGAAGATCGTCTCCCTTGCCCCGGAAGTCCTATGAGCCGCATTAAAACCCACGTCAAAAAGGGCGACAACGTCGTCGTCATCTCCGGCGCGCACAAAGGCGCGCAGGGCGTCATCATCGAAGTGCAGCCCGGCAAGGGCCGGGTGCTCATCGAAGGCGTGCGCATGATCAAGAAGGCGGTCCGCCCCACTCAGGAGCGCCCGCAGGGTGGCATCATTGAAAAAGAGGGCCCCGTACACATTTCCAACGTCAAACTCGCCGAGGCGCCGAAACCGAAGGCGGCCAGGAAATCGGCCAAGAAGAAAGTTGCCAAATCCTCCTGACTCCCCAATTTGCCTCCCCCTCCGTTCCCGTCCGGCTTCGCCGGATCTCCGGTGGACAGGCGGCGCAGCACAAAACTGATCCATGGAACCCCAGCTCAAAACCCTCTATTCGGAAAAGCTCCGCGATCTTCTCAAGAAGCAGCTTTCCTTGAAAAACATCCACGAGGTGCCGCGCCTCGAAAAAATCGTCGTCAACTGCGCCGTCGGCTCCCAGGGCGAGCGCAAGCAGGCCGTTGAGGACGCTGTGAACGAAGTCCAGCTCATCACAGGACAAAAGCCCGTCGTCACACTCAGCAAAAAGGCGATCGCGAATTTCAAACTCCGTGCCGGTGAGGCTGTCGGCGTGAAAGTCACCCTGCGCGGCCGGCGGATGTATGATTTCCTCATGCGCCTGCTGAAGACCGCCATCCCGCGCATCCGCGACTTCCGCGGTGTCGCCCCGAAGGCGTTCGACGGCCGCGGCAATTACACCCTTGGCATCACCGACCAGTCCATTTTCCCCGAAGTCGAGCTCGACAAGGTCAAGCGCACGCTCGGATTTGACATCACCTTTGTCACCTCCACCGACAATGACGACCATGCCCGCGAGCTTCTGCGCGCCCTCGGCATGCCATTCCGCGGCAAGACCTCCGCGCCCAAAGCCGGCGAGCAGACAGCCGCAGCCTGATCCGAAACACCACGACACAGCAGCGAATCATGACCGATCCCATTTCCGACTATCTCACCCGCATCCGCAACGCGGCGGCGGCAGGCCATCAGGAGGTCTTTGTGCCCTTCTCCAAGATGAAGTCCGAGCTTTCCCGCGTGCTTCAGGAGGAAGGCTACATCTGGAGTTACGAGGTGGACACCAGCGACTCCCACCCCAGGCTCAAGCTCAAGCTCAAGTATCAGGGCAAGACGCCGGTCATCCGCCATCTCGCCCGCGTCAGCAGGCCCGGACTCCGCAAATATGTCTCCACCGATGAAATCCCCCGCGTTCTTGGCGGCCTAGGCATTTCCATTCTTTCCACCTCGCGCGGCATCATGACTGGTGCCCGAGCCCGCAAGGCCAAGGTCGGCGGCGAACTGCTCGCCCAGATCTGGTAACCCACCAACGAACCACCATCATGTCTAGAGTCGGCAAACAACCCATCTCCCTGCCTGAGAAGGTCAGCGTCAAAATTGGCGACGACCGCAGCGTTCTTGTGGAGGGCCCCAAAGGGAAGCTTTCCTGGACCCTGCCCCCAGGCGTCAAAGTCGAGCCTGAGGGTGCGTCTTTGAAAGTCACCCGTCTGAGCGAGGAACGCGTCGTGCGCGCCATGCACGGAACCACACAGCGCCTCATTGGAAACATGGTTGAGGGGGTCAGCAAGGGCTTCCGCAAAGATCTCGAAATCCACGGCGTCGGATTCCGTGCCGCTGTCAAAGGAAGCGTCATTGACCTGAGCCTTGGCCAGTCCCATGACCGCCTGCACCCCATTCCCGCAGGAATCAAGGTCACGGTCACGGACAATACCAAGATCGCCATCGAAGGCATAGACAAACAGGCCGTTGGCCAGCTCGCAGCCGACATTCGCGCCTATTATCCGCCGGAGCCCTACAAGGCCAAAGGCGTGCGTTACGTCGGCGAGCAAATCCGCCGCAAGGCCGGCAAGAGCGTCAAATAACCTTTTTTGGAGAACCCACTGTCATGGCTGTCATCAACCGGAAACTCATTCGCGACCGCGTCCACAAACGCATCCGCAAGAACCTCAGCGGCACGCCCGGAAGGCCGCGCCTCGCTGTTTATTTCTCCAACACAAATGTCTATGCGCAGGTCATAGACGACGTCGCGGGCCGCACCCTCGTCTCAGCCTCCACCAAGGAGAAGGGCTTCGATGGGGCGTCAAAAGCGAACATCGCCACCGCTGTCAAAGTCGGCCAGGCCGTCGCCGAGCGCGCGCTCGCCCAAAACATCACCGAAGTCGTCTTCGACCGCGGCGGTTTCATCTATCACGGCAAGGTCAAAGCCCTCGCTGATGCCGCCCGCGAAAAGGGCCTGAAATTCTAATCCCGCCCCTTTTTCACATTATGGCAGAACCCGCCCACAGCTCCGCTTTCGCCGAATCCTCCGGCGACTCCCGTCCGGACACCATCGAAAAGGTGGTCCACATCAACCGCTGCGCCAAAGTCGTCAAAGGCGGCCGCCGCTTCAGCTTTTCCGCCCTTGTCGTCTCAGGCGACCAGCAGGGCAGGGTCGGCTGGGGTTTTGGCAAGGCCAACGAAGTCGCCGACGCCATCAAGAAGGCCACGGAAGCCTCGCGCAAGAAAATGAACTCCGTCCACCTCGACAACGCCACCATTCCGCACGAGGTGGTTGGCGAGCACGGCGGCGGGCACATCATGCTGAAGCCAGCCGCGCCCGGAACCGGCATCATCGCCGGAGGCGGAGCGCGCGCCGTCCTTGAGGCTGCCGGCGTCAAGGATGTCATCGGAAAGTCCCTCGGCTCAAGCAACCACGCCAACGTGGTCAAGGCCACCCTGGCCGCGCTCGCCGCCCTCCGGCCCAAGGATGAGATTCTTCGCTCGCGCGGCAAAACTCCGCGAGAGCGCCAGGCGCTCTGAGACGCGCCCGTCACCCAACTTCACAGATACCGATTTCCATGAGACTCCACGATCTTCAACCCCGCCCCGGCGCCACCAAGCGCCGCAAGCGCATTGGCTGCGGCGAAAGCTCCGGCCACGGCAAGACGAGCTGCAAAGGCCATAAAGGACAAAAGGCCCGCGCCGGCAAAGGCATCCGGCCCGGCTTTGAAGGCGGCCAGATGCCCCTCCACCGCCGTCTGCCCAAGAAAGGCTTCAGCAACGCCATGTTCAAAACGGCGTTCGAAGTCGTGAATGTGGGCGCCCTGAATGCCTTCGAGGATGGAGCCACTGTGACGGAGCAGGCGCTGCGTGAGAAAGGCCTCGTCAACCGCGCGTGCGATGCCGTGAAAATCCTCGGCGGCGGGGAGCTGGCACGCAGCCTGACCGTTCAGGTGGACAAAGTCAGCGCGTCCGCCCGCGAAAAAATCGAAAAAGCCGGCGGCAGCATCGCCGCCTGAGTCCACGGACCGAATCCTGTCAAGACAGCGGGCCGGCCAGGACGCGACCTTCCAGGTTGCCAGAGGCTCAGGCCCGTTTTCTCTTTCACACCCCTCCCATGATCTCCGCCTTTGCCAACGTATTCAAAGTCCCCGAATTGAGGGCGCGCATTCTTTTCACTCTGGCGATGATCGTCATCGTCCGCGTCGGCGCCACCATCACACTGCCGGGCGTGGACGCCACAGTGCTCGACGAATGGATCAGCACACGCACTGCCGACGCCAGTTCCGGTGCCGCCCAGGTTGCCGCTTTGCTCAATGTTTTCAGCGGCGGCGGACTCCAAAACTGCGCCATCTTCGCGCTTGGCATCATGCCCTACATCAGCGCCTCCATCATGATGCAGCTCCTTACCGCCGTGGTGCCCCGCCTCAGCAAGCTGGCGCGCGAGGATGGAGGCCGGCAGAAGATCACCCAATACACCCGCATTGCCACCATCGTGCTTTGTCTTTTCCAGGGCTATCTGCTTGCGCGCTCGCTGCAAAGCCCCGGCCAGAACATTTTCCTCGGCGGCCTGCAGGAGGTCATTGACCGCCTGCAGCGCCCCCTGGTGCCCAACTTCGGATTCTTCGAGTTTGTGCTGCCCACCGTCATCACCATCACAGCGGGCACCATGCTCATGATGTGGCTGGGTGAGATGATCACAGAACGCGGCATCGGCAACGGCATTTCCCTGCTCATTTGCGTCAATATCGTTTCCGACCTCCCTGGCGCGCTCGTCCAGGTCTGGCAGACCTATGTCGGCAATGTGGGCGGTGACATGACCAAGCCCGCCATGCTCGTGCTCCTGCTCGGTTTCATGGTCATCGTCATCGCGGGTGTCATCGCCCTCACCCAGGCGACTCGGAGGATCGTCATCCAGTACGCCAAGCGAGTTATCGGTCGCAAGGTCTATGGCGGACAGACACAGTATCTGCCGCTCAAGATCAACTATTCAGGCGTCATGCCGATCATCTTCGCCCAGGCCATCCTGCTTTTCCCATCATCAATCATCTCCTCGATGTTCCCTGATGTGGGCTGGATCCAGCGTTTCTCCCAGACCATCGCCTCCGGCTGGGTGAATTACGCCATCTCTGGGGCGCTGATCTTCTTCTTCAGCTATTTCTGGGTCGCAACCATGTTCCAGCCCACCCAGATATCCGAGGATCTCAAAAAAAGCGGCGGCTACATTCCGGGCATCAGACCAGGCAAGCCCACTGCAGATTTCCTCGATTTCACCATGAGCCGGCTCACCTTCGCGGGCGCCATCTTCCTGACAATGCTTTTCATACTGCCGGGCATTGTCCAGGCCGCCATGGGCATCGCCCCGCAGACTGCGCAGTTCTTTGGCGGAACCAGCCTGCTCATCCTGGTCGGTGTGGTGCTTGATGTCATGCGCCAGGTGGAAACCCATCTGCTCCAGAGCCATTACGACGGATTCCTGAAGAAGGGCCGCATCCGTGGACGCTTCGACCGCATTCAGCAGACCGGCAAGGTGGCTGACCCGGCCACTCTCGTCAGGCTCTGGATCATTATCGCCATCATCACCCTCGTCGGTGTGGCTTGGTTTGTGAGCAAGTGAGGACCGCGCATGGGTCTCCTTTCCAGCAAAATTCCGGTTCGTCATGGCGCCCAGCAGCAGGGAATCCGCACGGCGTGCCAGATGGCGCGTGATATTTTGCTGAAAACCGCCGCGCAAGTCCGGCCCGGCATCACCACTGGCGAGGTGGACCGCTTCGCCGCCGCTGAGATGAGGGCGTACGGCTGCAAGAGCGCCTTTCTCGGCTACCGCAAATTCCCGGGCCACATCTGCATCTCAGTCAATGAGGAGGTCGTTCATGGCATTGGAGGTCCGCGCGTCATCCAGGATGGCGACGTGGTCAAAATTGATGTCGGCATCGAATACCAGGGCTGGATCGGCGACAACGCCCTCACCGTGCCTGTCGGCAATGTCGCCAGAGAAACCCTGCATCTGCTCGCCGCCACCGAGGAGGCTCTTCATGTCGCCATCAAACACGCGCGTGACGGATGGATGCTTGGCGACCTTTGCCACTCCGTCGAGGACCACGTCACCCGCTATGGCTACACCGTCGTCCGCGAGTTCGTCGGCCACGGAGTTGGACGGAAGCTTCACGAGGAGCCGCAGGTTCCGAATTATGGGGTCAAAGGAGCGCGCCCCAGGTTGAAGTCGGGCATGACTCTGGCCATCGAGCCGATGATCAACTTCGGCACGGAAAAAACGCGTGTCCTGTCGGACAAATGGACCGTCATCACCCTCGACCGCAAGCCCAGCGCCCACTACGAGCATGTCGTTCTTATCACGGAAAAAGATCCCGAGGTGCTCACCATGCGCAAACGCATGTTTCCGAAAGGCGTGGAGGATTTGACTCCCCTGCCGGTTGAGTCCCTCGCCTGAGGGCCGCGCTTTAATTCGAGCTGAAAAATGCCGGTTCTAAAGATTTCGAACCAATGAACTAAAGAAGTGACAAATTGAACAGCAAAGAAGACGGAATCCGAGTCCAAGTAGATTTCATGTCACAAAACGAAAAAAATTATCTTTTCGCGCCTCATCCTTTGTGATTGAAATGAAAAAATGACGATTAAATCGCGAAAATATCAATCCGACCCGCAAAGCCTGAGTCCGCCAATTCAATCGGAATAGGAGGAGCCAACCGATGACGATTCGCTTTTAACGACACACCATTTTCCAAAGCATTTTCTAACTACAACCTGCCATTCCAACCATGAAAGCACGCCAGAAAGCCAGCCGCAGTCTAAAGATTCTCCGAGCGATGGGGCTCATTTCACTGCTCCCAGCCGCCGCCAGCGCCCAGTCGCTGTGGCTTCCATTTTCAGGAGGAGTTTATTCTTGGGCGGACACCGCCAATTGGAGCACCGGCTTGGTCCCGTCCGGCGCGGGTGAGTCGGTTTCCTTTGGCACGATTCATCAGAGCCAGACCATCACTCTCGATGCCAACCGCACGCTCGGTCTCTTGTCATTTTCCAATAGCTCGCGTGACTTCATGATTTCCGGCAGCCAGTTGATCCTCGACAACAACGGTCTCGGCTCGGTAATAAGCAGCAGCGGCATCGCCACCAACCTTATCACCTCGGCCGTCGTCCTGGCTGACGATGGTGGCAACACCTTCAACATCACGGATGGACGCGTCGTTGTCACCGGCGTCATCAGCGGTAGTAATGAACTCATTAAAACCGGCAACGGAACCCTCGTTCTGAGCCCTTCTGCGTCCAACACTTACACGGGTGTGACGACACTCAATGCCGGCATCACCCTTGCCCTGCCGCAGGGAAACACGCTCAATATTCTCGGTGCCACAGCCGCAGGCCAGCACACCGTCATCAATGCCGGCGGCACCTTCGCCACAACCAATGATCTCGACAATGCCACCGCAGGACTTCAGACCACCGGCGGCTGGGGCACGGTCAGCGAACCCTTCACCATCAATGGCAACGGCCACCTTGGCATGGGCGCTTTGCGCAAGATGACCGGTCGCGAGCAGGATACCCTTGGCGGCGCCATCACCATGGGCAGCGCCGCCCGCGTGCATGCTGACTACGGTACACTGGCCTTGTCGGGAGCTTTAAATGTTGCCTTCGATCTCTCGGTCAACGGCGCGGGTTTTGTCAATATCACCGGTGCCATGACAGGCGCCAACGCCATCAACAAAACTGGCATTGGCGGCATGCAATTGTCCAATATCACTGCGGGCCAGACCTACTCGGGTACAATCAATGTCAATCTGGGGGAATTACGTTCGAATACCGGAGTGGCTGACGCGGCATTGAATCCGTATGCGGACATCACCGCTTTGAATCTTCGCAATTCCGCCCTTCGCATGAATTTCGGCAATACTGCGGGAACCGCCAATGACGGGCCGAACAGCCGCTTCTCCACCACCGCCCCCATCTCCATGCGTGCCAGCTACATCTATCTGGACAACGCCTCCTTCAGCGGCACCTCCACCACATTCTTCGACTATGCCGTCGCTCAGGCATTCGGCACCACCACACTTGAGAGCGGCGGCAACAAATTCACCGTTCGCTCCGCGGATGCCGGCACCATCACCCTCACCTTTGCCGACCTTGTTCGTTCCAATCCAGGCACCATGCTGGAGTTGCAGATAGACAATCTCGTCGGCGGTGCGACAGCCAACTGGGGCGCGTCCGCCAAGCATCGAATCATCAACTCGGCCCTGGAGGCAGGCCCCACGGCGGTGCCATTCGTCGGCGGCTGGGCTTATTACGGCGCGGAGTTCCTTAAATACGTTCCGGTCGCCAGCGCCGGCCACGGCTACCGTCAGTTGGAAGCCGCCGATCAGGCCGTGGACACCGCTGAGGGCACCTGGGCATCGGGTCAGAACATCCGCATCACGAGCGGCAACCGTGCCCTCCCGCTCGGCACCACCACGGTTCAATCCCTCAACATCCCCTCCACCACCGCGCGCACGCTTTCCGGCGCCGCTGGCTCCACTCTTGTCATTGAGTCGGGCGGCATCATCACGGGAGGGGGCGTGACCCACACCATCAGTGTGCCAAATCTCACTGCCGGCGCGGGTGACAATTATCACCTGAATCTCATCACTTGGAACTCGAACACCATTCGTTCCTCCATTGTGGACAATGGAGGCAATCCCGTCTCCCTCGTCAAGGCAGGCGGCAACACCACCTCCTTCCTCTCCAACAACACCTACACAGGCAGCACCATCCTCGTCGAGGGCATGTTCCGTGACATCATTGGCGCGCGCAACATCACCGCGCTGGGTGGTGGCAACCTCAACATGGTGGGCGATGCCGACTCCCAGGGAACCTACGAGACCGACCGTCATTTCACCCGCGCTCTCGGCGCGGGTGTCGGCGAGGTGCAGTTCACGGGCGGCGGCGGCTTTGGCGGCGGCAGCGTCGGTTTTTCAGCCTATGGCGCGCCTATCAATGTCAACTTTGGCGGTGCTGGAGACGAGATCACCTGGGGGAGCACCCACTTCAATCCCGGCATTTTCACTCTCAACGGCGGCAACGGCACCCATGTCGTCACCCTCGTCAATGACCTCAACCTCGGTGGAGAGCAGCGTGTCATACGCCTGGACGGCAGCGCCTCCGGCGGCAACCGCCAGGTGCTTGGGACCATCAGCGGAGACGTCACCAATGGCGGCATCGTCCGGCGTGGTGGTGGCGTGCTTTTCTTTGATGACGCCAAGAGTTACACCGGCGGCACTGTCATCCAGGAAGGCGAGCTTTGGCTGCGCAATGGCACCGGCACCGCCGGAGCCAACGTCAGCGGCAACGACATCATGATCGGTGCCGCTTCCCGCCTGAAGATTGACGATCCCGCCTCCATCGGCTCCCGGCAGTGGATTGTCATGCAAAATCAGGATGACAACAACGCCTCCGCCATCGCCTTCGGTCCGGGATACGGTGACGGCTCCAAAATTGCCTTCCACAGCCGTGTTGGAGCCAATAGCGCCAGCGTGCCACAGACCGGAGCGTATGACATTTTTCTTGCCAACCAGCAGACGGGCAATGACCGCCGCAACCGCGTGGCGGTGCAGATCAGCGGTAATCACGACTTCTCCACGGATGTCCTCGGCCAGATCAAGACGGTGGCCCCCGATGTCGAGGCATGGCTGGGCGCGGACACCGCCAACGGCACCTACACCGGCACAACCCTCACCGCCACCGGGCGCACCAAGACTGGCGGCAATCAGGCTTTCCGCCTCGGCACGGGGGGCGGCGTGCTTACCATCGCCAACGAAAATGTTTTGAGTGGCGCGTTTCCCCTGATCGTCGGCGCCGAGGACCAAACCGGACGCGTCAACATTGGCGGCCAGGTTTACTTGCCCAAGGCGCAGAATTACAGCGGCACATTGACCGCCACCATCGGCACCGCCGTCACCTACGGCACCCACATCGGCTCCGGCGGTGTCTTGATTGTGGGCCAAAACGGCGCGCTCAACACCGCCAACAACACCATCCTGATCCGGTCTGCGGAACTGCGGCTCAACATCAGCACGGAGAACTCTTTCCTTGGCGGCGTGGACACGCAGTATGCGGCACGCAATATTGATGTGCGCAGCGGCACGACCACCCTGCGCACGATCCCTATCTCCGGCGGCAGCAACAGCGTCCTGAAACTGAACAACTTCACCATGCGCATGGATGACGCCGACCGCACCTTCCAGGCCCTGACCATCGGCACCCACTATACCGCCACGCACTTTGACGGCACGGCGGAGCTTCAAAACGGAACAACCGCCCGCCAGGCGATCCTAAACGTCGGAGCCGACAACAGCTACCAGTCCGGTGTCGGTCTCCTCGTTTTCAATAATGTGATCAGTCAGACGGGCACGGGCGCTGTCCATATTCTCAAACAGCTTGGCGGTCCGCTGATCCTCAATGCCGACAATACCTACAACGGCGAAACCCGGATCAACCAGGGCCGTCTCGTGCTCGGTCATGAAGGCGCCGCAGGCAACGCCGGCTCCCAGATTGTGATGCAGAACAATAGCGACCGCCGGGCGGATGTCGAGATCCGCCTCGACGGTGCCGGCCCTTTCACCATCAACAACACCATCAGAACCACTGGGGGCAACGACAACTCAACAAAAGTCATCACTGTCGGATCTTACGATGGCAGCAGCGTGGACAAGGAAGTTCGCATCACCAGCCTCGTCAGCAATGCGGGGGGGGCTGCCACGACCGGTAATACCGCCTCGGGTCTCTGGTTCGACGGTTTCGGCGGTTACCGCACCACCATCACGGGCGCCACCACTTTGACCCGCACTCTGACCGACTTCCGCACCCGCGGCGCGTTGCTGACGCTTGAGGGCGTCGTCGACGGAGCCGGGGCCTTGCACAAACTTGAGCAGGGCACGCTCGTCCTTTCCAACAACAACACCTATACCGGCGCCACCAACATCTACAACGGCTACGTCGTCGCCGCTCATGACAACGCTTTTGGCGGAGCCGTGAGCGCGATCACATTCAACGGTGGCAGCTTCGCCCAGGTGCTCGCCTCGGGCACCCGCACCATCAGCCGGGATTTCACCAACAGCGCCACCGGCAGCACCCAGACCATCGGCGGTCTGGACGCTGGAGCCAAGACCTTCAGCGGAGCCATGACACTGACCAGGGGCGTTAACGTGTCTTCGACCGGCGGCGATGTCACCTTCAGCGGTGTGCTTAGCGCGGCGGGTGGTGTCAACAAAGTTGGCACTGGACTCGTGGTTCTTTCAAATGCCAACACCTACGCGGGTGGCACCACCGTCAGCAACGGTACCCTTGCCGGCATCGCCCAGAGCTCCGGCAGTCCGTTTGGCGCGGGTGCGTTCACCGTCACGGATGGCAATTTGATCGTCCAGGGCATTGCGGGCGCGACCAACACCACGACCACGGGCGCACTGACAGTCAATGGCGGCAACGCCACAGTCGCCGTCAACGCGCCGGCGGGTAACACGCAGTTCACCCTTGGCTCGCTGACGCGCTCCGGCAACAGCACTCTTATCTTCAAAGGCGGCAGCACCAATATCGGCGCGCCAACCAGCGAGATCATCTCTTTCACCTCCGGGCCCGCGCTCACCAATGGCATCATCGGCGCATGGGCGGTGATTGGCGGCCCTGGCACGGGTGACAACTCCGCTCATTACGCGGGCTTCTCGGGTGGCAATGTCGTCACCGCCACTTATTCCGGCACTGGAGACCTGGACGGACTCACTGGCTCCAGCGACGTTTGGGACGCGGGCGCCACGGCCAGCACGTTGACTGCGAACCGCAGCGGTTACGCCTTTCGTACTGCGGCGAATGTCGCCCTGGGCACCAACACCTTGAGCCTCGGAAATGGCGGCCAGGCTGGCATCATCCTTAATAACGGAGCGGACATCTCCGGGGGTTCCATCGCCCTCGGCACCAATGCGCTCAGCATTTACACAGACAATGCCGCAGTTTCCAGCATCAGTTCGGCGATCAGCAACTTCCGCGACAATCTTAACAACACCCTGGGTTCGGGAGATCCTGTCGCTCCCTCCGCTGCCGCGCTCATCAAATTCGGCCCCGGCACTTTGGAGCTTTCCGGCGCGAACACCTTCCAGGGCAATGTCCAGGTCAACCAGGGCACTCTCAGCCTCACGGCTCCGAATGTCATCCCCAGCTTCACCAACCTGAGCGCCCAAACAGCCTCCATCGTCACCATCCGTCCCGGCGCCACCGTGGCTCTCAATGGCAACGACCAGGAATTTGGCAACCTGACTGGCTCCGTGGTGGTCAGCCCGGTGCTCAACACAGCGGGCGTGCTCAATCTCGATTCCGCCACGCTCACCGTGGGCCGCCAGGGCAGTAATGCTTTGTTCTCAGGCCAGATCATCGGTGATGCCAGTTCGAAGCTGGTCAAAATCGGTGGCGGCCGCCTCACCCTAGACAATTGGGACCCTGCCATGCCGAACTCCCTCGGCACGCTGGAGATTCTCCAGGGCGTCGTCCAGTCCCGCCTCAACGACAACTCCTGGGCGCAGCCCATCGGGTTCGCCAACTCCATCCCCAGCTCGACCGAAATCCTCCTGCGCGGCGGTGAGTTTGAGGCCTATGTGAACGGCGACAACGTCAGCAACTTCCAGTTCATCCCGATGGGCCATAGCTTCACGGCGCGTGACGGCAACTCGGTCCTTGACACCAACCGCTGGCAGGGAGGCGCGGCCAACAAGATCATCGGCTTCAACAACCTGACGGTTGACAAGAACATCCTCACCATCACCGGCGGCAATGCCATCTATCCGCGTTTTGACGGCACTTTCACCATGACTGCGAACGCACGTCTCCAGGTTGACGCGCCGGTCATGCTTAACGGCACAATCACCGGCCATTACACGCTTACAAAGACGGGCGGCAGCAATTTGGAAATCGGTGGCGACAACAGTGCCTGGAACGGCGGCACGACCCTACACGATGGCGTGCTGCTTTTCGGCACCCGTACTCCCGAGGTGGCCGAGCGCTACATGGCCGGCACCAACCTCTTCTCCTACAGCGCCACGGCAAACCTCGGAACGGGGGACATTACCGTCAATCGCGGGACTCTCATTCGCATCAACGCGCCTTCCAACATCCTCAAGGATGACGGGCAGCGGGTTCTGCTCTTCGGCGACGCGCGCAACACGTTGCCGCGCGTGGACATCAGCGTGGACGCGCCTTTGACCGACTACTCTCTGCGTTCCACCGGCAACGGTGCCCTGACCATCGGCATGAGGGACGGCATGTACAGCCAGGCGCTGGATCTTTCCCTGATTGGGAACGGCAAGTGGCTGCTGGGCGCGTGGGAAACGACGTGGTACACACCCGAGACACTTCAAGCCGGTGTTGACAATGCTTTCCGTTTTGGCGGAGCCAATGGCGTCTTCTCTGTCACCACTTCGGGATCTCTTTCAGGACCGTTCAGCCTTGAAGTTGGCGCGGACATGCTGCCGAATGGATTCGCCATCACAAATGGCAACGGGCAGCTCCGCCTGTATGGAGATCAAAGCTATACAGGCAACACCATCATTCGCCGCAACCGCGAAGGTGGCTCAGTCCAGAATTTCCTGGACATCTCCGGCTCCAGCCAGTCGCCAGTGTTTGATGTTTATGGGCGCCTCATGGCCCGTGGAGCCGGTCGTTTCACCAATCCTGACGGAACCCAGAAAAACACCGTCAACCTTTATCCGGGATCCATTCTGCGCCTGGACTACAGCATGGATGTCGCGGACCATCAGACCATCAACCGCCTGGCCAATTCCAACCTGGGCTTGGCGATTCACGAAAACAAATGGGGTGATACCGAGGAAATGCTGCTGAATGGAGCTACACTCAATCTGGTTTCCTCCAGCGGGCGTGTGAATCGTGAAGTTATCGGTGTTCTCGAGGTCAGGGGCGGGGCTGCGCTACTTCTTGAACGCAACACCACCAATGGCCAGATCATTCTGGAGACTCCCAGTATCACCCGCACCGGACAGGCCACATTCGACGTGCGTGAAAATGCCGACGAACTGGGTCGTGTGGACCTGCAAAGCCAGAAGTTCTTCATCAACAACGGCAGCGGCATGGAGGACGCCCAGGGGCTGCTGCCTGTGTGGATGATCAACCCGACCCGTAACACCTTCCTCACTTACAACGATGATCTTGGGGTGCAAAACGCCGCTTTTACCAGCAGCACCACAGCCGCGGGCACTGGAGCTACCTTCCTTGGCGGGCTCACCAGCGCCTCGGTGGCCAGCTACGGTGTGGGCGTTGGTGATGCCACTCTGACCGGCACAATTGATGTCCATGCGCTTCGCATAAGTCACGAGGCGGCCAGCAACGACACGGTCCTGACCGGTGGTCAGATCAACATCCATAGCGGCGGGCTCATCGTGGACAACCGTGACAATGCGCGGGTGAACTTCGACACCACCGCAGTCTATTTCGGCGACGGCGTGACACCGGGGGAAGGCATCATCTACTCCGACCAGAACAACATCACCACCCGCATGGGCGGAGTGGTCACTGCGGATGACCTGACCATGCATGGCGCGGGCAACCTCCAGCTCACCAACACGGCCAATGTCATCACCGGCAACATCCAGATGAACGGTGGACGCCTGTTCCTTGACGGCGTGGGCACGGCCGGAACGAACACAACCATCACCCTCAGCGGCAACTACCTTCAGAACAACGACGGCAACCAGATGCCGGAACTGTACCTGCGCACGCTCAATGCCACGGCCACCTGGACCAACGGCATCGTCGTGGCGGAGAATGTTCCTTATGTGCGTGTGCTGGGTCAGTCCCTGGACGGCACTTCCCTGACCACCGTCCGTAACCAGACCATTCCTAGTTTGATGGTCGAGGGCACAAGCACGCTGCAAGGCACGACCTTCATCTTTGGCACGACCAGCAACTCGAACAACGCCAACAACTACAGCCTCATTGTCAGCGGGGCGACCACGCTGGGCGGCACAGCCCCTATCGGCTTCCGCATTGAGCGTGGCGGCACCAACGTTCAGGGTGGTGGTGGTTTCATGACGCTTGCGGGAGCCGTGACCGGCACCGCTCCCATCGTCAAATCAGGTGACGGCTACCTTGTGCTCCAGGCCAGCAACGGAGCCACATTGGGCAGCCCGGTCACATTGAACCGCGGCATTATCCGCGGCCAGGGCAACAACGCCAACAACTTCTTCGGCACGGGGGATTACACCCTGAACTTCGGCACGATTGAGATCCTGCATGACGGCGCTGGCTCCTATTTCAACTCGACCGGCCAGGACATCTTTGTCAACGGAGCGGTGAGCATCAACTCCAACCGTAACGGCGGCAGCGCCGCGGCCAACTACACCATCGGCCTCAACAATGGCGGCAACACCCTCGTTACCGCCAACGGCGCGCATCTGCGTTTCAGTGCCGCGTCCTTCGGTGACGACTTTATCCTGGAAAGCAGGCTGATCGTCAACGACAGCGCCAGCATCTACCAGGACAACAACGAGATTTTCCTGAACGACCAGCTTGCGGGTGGTGGCCGCCTGACCCGCACGGGCATCTGGCACATGTACTTCAACAATCCTGCCGCCAACGTGGACTGGACCGGAACCCTGGACCTGCAGGCCGGCACCGTGCGTGTCCTTCAGGACGCGGCGACCCTTGGAGGAGTCGGCAGCTCCATCATTCTCAATCCTGCCGCCCAACTCAGCGTGCGGTCCGTGGCAAACCTGGGTACTGGTAATGGCATCAGCGAACTGCGCACCACCAGCATCACCAGCATGCCGGTGCTCGGCATCGGACTGGCGGCGAACTTCGCCTCCGTCCGCGCACACTACGATGGCTTGACTGCAATAGGCACACGCAACGGGGTTCTGGCACTCGATGGCAGCATCACAGTTGCAGTGGACCCCGACATGGCCAATTTCCAGAACGGCAATTGGTTCTTTGGTGGTGCCACCGGGAGCGGCACTCTGAGCGCGAACTCTGTCGCTCCCTGGGGGCCTGGAGGGAACAAGTTCCTCATCGGCGGCGGTAGCGGCACCATCACGCTGAACCCTGCGACCGCTGGAGCGCAGTTTGCCGCCACAGTTGAGGTTGAAACTAGCAATCAGATGATCATCGGCGCTGCTGACACGGTGTTCGGGCATGGCACCGTCACCTTTGGATCCAACAGCAACAACACCTATGAGGGAGGCACTTTGGTTACTCGCAGCCGCAACATGGACGGCGGTTACCGCGCCATGTCGGTCAGCATCCAGGCCGGCAGAGCCACGGACACCACCTTCCGCACGCCGCTGGGCAGTGGAACGGTGGATGTGTTCGGTGAAATCCGCATCGAGCAAGCCAACGGCACCGCGCGCAACGCCGCAGATGCCAACGCCAACACCTGGGTTTTCCATCCCGGCAGCCGCATCCGTTTTGACAATGACGCGCCTTTCTCCACCGCAGGCACCGAAGGACGCTGGGCGGACAATGTCGCCATCGCGCTGAACGCGACTGTTCTGGAGATGTACGGCGATGGAGCCACCCACCCATACAACACCGAAACTGTCGGGGCCATCTCGGTGGAGGGCGGCTCCGAGGTCGTCGTGCGCCGTCGCGGAGCCTTCCTCGCAGAGATCATCGCCTCCGGCAATCTGACCCGAGTGGGCACAGGCACCCTGATGCTGACCGGCATGGACACCAACACCAACACGGTGACGGGACTGGGATCAAACGCCGCTACGACAGCCATGCGTTTCAAAGTGGCCAACGGCGCTTCATTGATGAACAACAATATGGTGGATCCCTGGATCACCGATCGTGTGGGCAATCAATTCCTCAAATACACAGATGACGGCTTCGCGCCTATCACGCTTGGCGGATCTCCGGCAAACTACCTGGACATCGTCAACGCGGCTGCCACCACCCTGACAGCGGGTGGCAATATCCCGCTGAATGACGGCACGGAAATCCTCAGCGCAACCGGCACCTCCAACTACACCCTGGCCACCGACCTGAACCTCTATGCGATGCGTTTGGCGCGCGATATCAATGTGGCGGCCAACGGCACGGCCAACAACATCTTCATCCGCAGCGGCGGTCTCATCCAGGTGGCCAACACGCCCACCATCAATGCCAGTCTGTTCTTCGGTCCCGACGCCCTCGCGGACGGCACCAACACGGGTGACGCGCTGATCTGGGCCTCCAACAACGTCCTCCAGATCAACGGCAAAATCCATGCCACCAATGTCATCAAATCCGGCACCTCCGAGCTCTACATCCGCAGCGCCCAGCCGCAGTTCACTGGCGATTGGGTGGTCAATGGCGGTCGCATCCGCTTCCTGACACCCGGTGCCCAGGGCGGCGGCGAGGTCATCCTTAACGGCAGCCGAATGAACGACCGCGACAGCACCTACAACATCACAGAGGTGCTCTACGGCTTCAACAGCGGCAGCCCCGATCTCTTCGACTGGAACGGCGGCAAGATCACTGCCTATGACCATAACCGCGTCTTTGCCAACACCGCCAGCGACCGCCTGCAGCAGCTCCCCGCCATGGACCTGCGCACCACCAACGCGGTGGCCGGCACGGGCCAGGCCGGTTTGTTGTATTATCAAGTGGACGGGGCGCGCACAACCGTGCGCACCGGAGTCGTCACCCTCTTTGACCACTATCAGATTCATGTGGAGTCCGGCACATATAGCACTGGTTCTACTGCGGGTGTGCAGTTTGGTTCCGGCACAGGAGCGGGCGGTTTGAATAATGGCGGCCTGTTTGACCTGCGCAAAGTGGGTGACGGTGTGCTGATCCTTGGTGACAACAGCGCCAGCTTCACCGGCAACCGCAGCATCATCATCGGCGAGGGCGCGGTGCGCGTGCTGCATGGCGGCGCCTTCGGTGGAGCAGGCAATACGGGCAACATCGAGCAGGGCGGCGCGTTGGAAATCGCCGTCGCCGGCTGGTCCCCCGCCGCCACTCTTGTGCAACAGCCTGGATCAGCCGAGCGCTGGGCTGTTAATGGCGCGCGTGCTGGTGATGTCACGATGGCTCCGGGAGTGCATCTCCAAATCATGCACAACCAGACCGGCACTCAGACTGTGACCATGGACGGAGGCTCCATCATGGGCTACCTGCCGCGTGATTGGGACCATGTGTCTGTCATTCACCGCCTGGGATCCGGTGTCACGATCAACCTGGCTTCCGACTCCTATCTCGGCCAGCCCTACGTTGCCTCCAACAACTCCTTTTGGGACACGGCGCGCATTTATGACCTCGGCAAATTCAATCAGACCAATCTCAACAACCCGCTCGATCAGGGCCTGCGTGGCAGCTACCTGCAGATTGACGGTGTCATCACAGGCCCGGGCGGCCTGACCAAGCTGGGACAGGACATGATCGTGCTCAATGGCGCCAATACCTATGAGGGGGCGACGATCGTTGAAAACGGCATCCTGCAAATCGGCCGGAACAACGCTCTGCCGGTGGGCACCGACCTGAGCACGGAAACCAGCAGCGGCATGTTCGACCTCAACGGCTACAATCAGACGGTGGCCTCGCTCTCCGGCGACCACGGCAGCGTCAACAACGGCGCCTTTGACTTGAACACCCTCACCCTCAACCAGAGCGCCAGCACCACCTACGGCGGCCAGATCAACGGCAACGTCAGCGTGGTGAAGGACAACACCGGCAGCCTGACGCTGACCAGCGTCAACGGCATGAGGGGCGACCTCGTCATCAGCAACGGCAGCGTCATTCTCACCGGCGCGGGCTCGGTCAACGAGGCGCGCGGCATCCAGATCGGCGCGGGCAAGGTCTTCGATGTCAGCGGCGTGACCGGCGGCATGTACAGCTACGACGGCCGGATCAGCGGCGGCGGCGTGGGCGCGTTGAGGGCGGACAACGCCACCCGCGCGCAAATCCTCGGCAACATCACCGTCACCGACAACGTGGGCACCATCGCACGGCAGGGCAGCATCAGCCCCGGGAACTCGGCTGGGCACCTGTATGTGAGCGGTGATCTCACACTGGGCGGCGGTCTCTGGGGCACGAGCACGAAGACCGAGCGCCTGACGCTGGAACTGTCCGCGCCGACCTCCACGCTGGCGGCGCTGGGCTGGGACGGCAGCAACGTGGCCGACTGGCTGGAAAACAGCTCCCCGGATGTGCTCAACGGCTTGGCGGGCGACCTCAGCGGGCACGACTATGTGAACGTGGGCGGGGAGTTGACGCTCAACGAGCACGGCGGCATCGGCGTGACACTCATCAACGGCTACCAGCCGCAGTATGGGGACGTGTTCAACCTGCTGGACTGGACGAGCGTGAGCGTGGGCAGTTTTGACGCGGGACCGACACCGCGCAGCGGCGGGGAGCTGGGTTACGACCTGAACCTGCCTGACCTGACGGCCTTCCAGCTCACCTGGCACACGGACCTGTTCGCCGACTACGGAGTGATCTTCGTGGTGCCCGAACCCGGGCGCATGATGCTGCTGTTCTTCGGCCTCACGGGACTGCTCTTCCGCCGCAGGCGCGCCTGACACCGGCTGTCATTGAAATCCCACGGGCATCCCTGAAAGGGGATGCCCTTTTTCATTCAGTCTCGATCCAGACCGCGTTCAAACCCAGTCTTGCGGCCGCCCGTCTACCTTCCACCGGTCCTAGGATCATCAAAGCAGTGGCAAATCCGTCAGCCTGGCAGGCGCTTTCATGAATCACGGTGACAGAGGCGAGTCCTTGGCTCACGGGGCGGCCGGTGCGCGGGTCGAGCAGATGGTGAACGGAAGGCATCCCCTTTTTGAAGTGCCTGTAGATGCCGCTGGTGGCCGCGCATTGGTTGAGAAGCGGCAGGGTTTGAATGACATCACCCTCCCTAGAGGCAGGACTTTGCACGCCGATCTTCCAAGGGTCTCCATCCGGCGCCAGGCCGATGCCGGCAACCTCGCCTCCCACCTCAAGCAGGAAGTGGCGCAGGCCCGCCGCATTCAATTGCATGATCAGTTCATCCATGACGAAGCCCTCCGCCACGCTGGCGACATTGATTTGAAGTCCGGGAAGGGCCTTTTTCAATGCGGGCGGTTCAAGGCGCCATGACAAATGCCGCCAGCCGCAGCGCGCCATGGCCTTGGCCAGCTTGTTTTCATCCGGAGGCTCCGCCTCTCGGGTGCGGCCAAACCCCCAGGCGTCCACGAGAGGCGCGCAGGTGATGTCGAGCACATCGCCGGTTATCCGCGCGATCTCGCGAGCCTCGCTGACGATGCGGACCAGTTCCGCAGGCACAGGAAACCAGTCCGTGCTGGAATGGCTGTTGAATTTGGAAAGCGCGGAGTCCTCACGCCAGTGGGAAAAGACCGCCTCGCGCGCATTGAGGTGGGTCTGCACCATGAGCCTGTGCTTTTCATCCGTTTTAACGGCGCGCAGGCGCCAGGTCGTGCCCATGGTTACGCCGGAAAACTCCACGAGGGGTTCTTTAGCGCCGCCGCCCGGAAGCTCATTGCCGCATGAGGCGAGGATGAGCGCCATCAAGGCGGCGGGCATGATGGAGGGCGGAGGACGGCGGCGTTCGTCTGGCAGGCGGGGCACGGCTCAATAGGCCCGCGGCTGGAAAGCCGTCAACCGCCCTTGCCCTGCCGCTTCAAATGCTTGTCGAAAAAGCCAAGAACCAAAGGGCGCAAGTCCCTCTGCTTCGGCTGGAGGTGGAAGGTGTGCGGCGCGTCCGGGATGATTTCGAGTTGATGCTCCACGCCGGCTGCTTTCAAGGCGGCGGCCAGCGCCTCGGAGTCGGCCACGGGCACGGTTTTGTCCGCTGTGCCATGCAGGATGAGGATGGGCGGGACGCCCTTGCTGATGTGAGTGCGCGGGTCGGCCTGCTTGTAGAGTTCCGGGGCCTCGGCGCGGGTCTTGCGGAACATGGCGATGTCCCGCCGCTCAAAGCAGAGCACAGGCCCGTATAGATCCACCGCGCATTGGACGCGCGTGGAGCCTTCACCTGGCGGGTCAAGCTCCGGGCCGGTGAGCGCGACCATGGCGGCGAGATGCCCGCCCGCCGAGCCGCCGATGACGCCGATGCGCTCCGGGTCAATGCCCAGCCGCTCCGCGTTGGCGCGCAGCCAGCGCACCGCCGTCTTGCAGTCGTGCAGATTTTGCGGCCACGTCGGGCCGGGATGCGAGGCGTTGGCCAGCGCGTAGTTGATGCTCATGCCGGCATAGCCGTTTTGCGCCAGCGTGGTGCCGATGTTGATCTCCCGCGCCGCGCGCTTGTCGCCGCCGGACCAGCCGCCGCCGTGAATGATGAGCACGGCGGAATGCTTCTCTCCCGGCTTGGGATTCGCCGGCAGATAGAGGTCCGCCTTTTCAGCGCGTTCGCCGCCGAGGTAGTCCACATCATGCTCAATGCGCACTTCCTGGGCGGAGAGGCTGGCGCAGATGATGAGGGGGAGGAAAAGCGCGGTTTTCATCTCGGAGGGCGGGGCAGGGGAGTCATGCTCAGACCTTGTCCGGAACTTCGAAGCCCTTGCGGTATTCGCGTTTCAGCATGGCGAGCGCCTCCGGCGTGGCGGAGTCGCCGGTGAAGGTCTCGTTGGCGGCGTCAATCTCCAGCAGCTTGCCGACGCGCAGGTCCCCCGGCTTGAGGGTGACCTCGTTGGCGGCGAGATGGGCGGGCAGGTCCTCGATGACGTGCTGCCAGGGTTCGAAATCCGCGAGCTGTGCCTTCGCCATGTCGAGGTCGCCGTCTTTGCCGAGACGCCAGGAGAGATTGCCCAGGTGGCACCAGGCGCTGGAATAGTGGATCTGCTCGATCTCAGCGTTGAGGTCTGTCTTGTTGCGGCTGCGCATGGCTTTGATGAAATTCTCCGCGTGCTGCCCGCCACCGTCGCCTTTGAAGCGCTGGATGACCTTGCCCTCCGGATCATGAGCGGAGCCGCCGCCGCGTCCGCCGGCATAGTAGCCGCCCTCGCATTCGATGACGAGGAAGGCGCTGGTGCGGCGGCGCAGATAGACATCCCCGGCCTTCATGCCTTTCTGGCGGGGCATGTTGTGGATGTCCATGACCACGGGGATGGTGCCCGTGTCTATGTAAAGAAAGTGGGTGTTGGGCGTCTCGCCCGCGTCATCCCAGCCGTAGCGTCCGCCTCCGGCCAGCACCCGCTTTGGCAGGCTGATCTTGTCGCGGAAGACGATGTTGCGCAGGTCGTCAATGATGTGAGGCCCCCAGTTGCCCAGCTCGCCGTTGCCGGTGTTCCAGACCCAGTGCCAGTCGTAGTGGAACTTGGGCCGGTAAATGGGCTCGTCCTGCGCCGGGCCGAGCCAGAGGTTGTAGTCCACCGTCGCGGGCGGTGTGATGGGCTTTTCCTCTTTGCCGATGCTCTGCCTCATGCCGTAGTGGTTGAGGCGGACGTATTTGATTTCGCCGAGGGCGCCGGAGTCGAGATAGGCCTTGAGCTCGAGATGAAAGGGGTCGCTGCGCTGCTGGGTGCCCCCCTGGACGATGCGGTCGTATTTGCGTGCGGCCTCGACGAGTTTGCGGCCTTCCCAGACATTGTGGGAGACGGGTTTTTCCACATACACATCCTTGCCCGCCTGGCAGGCCCAGATGGAGGCCAGCACATGCCAGTGGTTGCCCGTGGAGACGACCACGGCGTCTGTTTCCGGATCCTCGATCACTTTGCGCAGGTCCTGCGCCGTTTTGGCCTGAGGATATTTCTTTTTCGCGCGCTCGATGACCTCCGTGTCGGCGTCGCAAAGATACGCGATCTCGACACCGGGGATCTTGGCGAACCAGGCGGCGGATCCCATGCCGCGGCCGCCCAGGCCGATGAAACCAAGGCGGATTTTTTCATTCGCCCCCAGCACGCGCGAGGCGGAAAGGGCGGTGGCGGCAAAAGCGCTCTGACGGAGGAAGGTGCGGCGGTTGGGCGTGTTCATGGCGGTGTGAAAATGCCAGGGCAACGCGCGGGAGGCAACCCGTGTTTCGCACGGCGGCGCCAGTGGGCGGAAACAAGGCCGCGCTCAGTCCTCCACGCCCAGCCGCACTTTGAGGCGGTTGATCTGGGATTTCAGCAGCTCGATCTCCAGTTCCATGCGCTGTTTCCAAGCCTGGTCTCCGGCATTGTCAGGCTGCGCCGCGCTCGAAGGGGAGATGATCTCCTCCTGCGGCGCGATGCCCCCAGGCTCGCCGGTGAGCAGTTGCGCATACTGCGCCACCCGCCGTCCCGGTCCGGCTGGCAGGCAGGCCGCGACCGGGCCTTCGGGGTAGGCGATGAGACCCGAAAGCTCGGCCTCGACACTTTTCAGATCCGGGAAGGCCTGAAGGCGCTCGCTGCGCAGGCGCAGCTCTCCCACCGTCTGCGACCCGCGCAGCAGCAGCACGGCCAGCAGGGCGGCCGCAGGCTTCTCCAGACGGGGCAGTTTGCCTTTGAGATTGTGCCGGTATTTCTGGACGCGCGCGCCGACCACGGTGACTTGGAAAACCCAGCCTCGGGATTTCATGTTCTCCAGCGCCCGCTGCACCTCGCTCTCGTCCAGGCGCATGACGGGCTCGCGGTTGGTGGACTGGTTGCAGGCGCTGACCAGCGCGTTAAGCGTCAAAGGATAGTGGTCAGGCAGGGTCAGCTCTTTTTCGATCAGGCAGCCCAGGATGCGGGCTTCGACGGCGGTCAGCGGAGGCGGGGCGGTGTCGGTTTCCATCGGGGCGCACCATGCCTGGTGACGCGCGCGCATCAAGGCGGAAGGCTGGCGCTACCGGGGGAATGATGGAGGCTCCAGCGCGGGGCAGGGGCGTTTTTTTCGCTCTTGAAACCCACCCTCCGGGCGGTAAAGAACGCCCTCCCGCGCCTGGCTGCCTCTGGCGTTTGAACCCAAAACCCCGCCCCAAGCTCCCAGATACCCCTCATGAACAAAGTCCTCCTCGCCCAAGCCGCCAATGAAGCCCGTGGCCTCGCCATGGACGCCGTCCACAAATGCTCCTCCGGCCACCTCGGCCTGCCCCTCGGCGCGGCGGACATCGGCGCGGTGCTTTTTGGCGAAAGCCTCCAGTGCGATCCCGCCGACCCGAAATGGCTGAACCGCGACCGCTTCATCCTTTCCGCCGGCCACGGCAGCATGTTCATCTACGGCTGGCTGCACCTCAGCGGCTATGACGTGAGCATTGATGACGTCTCCAAGTTCCGCGTGCTGCACAGCATCACCCCCGGCCACCCCGAGTTCCATGAAACCCCCGGCGTCGAATGCACCACCGGCCCGCTCGGCCAGGGCATCGGCAACGCTGTCGGTTATGCCCTCAGCGGCAAAATGGCCGCGGCGAAGTTCAACACCGCCGACCACAAGATTATTGATAATCACATCATCGCCCTCGCCGGTGACGGCTGCCTCCAGGAAGGCGTGGCCCGCGAAGCTGTGGCCTTCGCCGCCCACAACGGCCTCGACAACCTCATCGTCATCTTTGACTCCAACGATGTCACCCTCGACGCCATGGCCAAGGTCACCCAGAGTGAGGACACCCAGGCGCTCTACACCGCCCTCGGCTGGGACGCCGTCACTATTGACGGCCACGATCTCGACGCCATCAAGGCCGCCATTGACACCGCCAAGGCCGCCGACAACGGCAAGCCCAAGATCATCATCGCCAAGACCGTCATCGCCAAAGGCATTCCCGAAGTCGCCGGCACCGCGAAGGGTCACGGGGAAGGGGGGGCCAAGTTCATTGACGCCGCCAAAAAAGGCATCGGTCTGCCCGAAGGCACGCATTTCTACGTCAGCGATGCAGTGAAAGCCTACTTCGCCGACCTCAAAGCCAAACGCGCCGCCGCCCACGCCGAGTGGAACAAGAGCCTCGAAGCCTGGGCCGCCGCCAATCCTGAGAAAGCCGCCGAGCTTAAAGCCGCCCGCGAAGGCAGCCTGAAGGCCGAAGACCTGCTGAAGCTCATCCCTGAAACCTCCGGCGAAGGCAAGGCCGCCACCCGCAACAGCGGCGGCGAGATCCTGAACCACATCGCAAAGGCCGTTCCGCATCTCATCACCGGCAGCGCCGACCTCTTCGGCTCCACGAAAAACTACATCAAGGACGGCGGCGACTTCTCCGCCGCCAATCCAACCGGACGCAACATCTGGTTCGGCATTCGCGAGCACGCCATGGGCGCCATCTGCAACGGCATCGCCTACGACGGCCTCTTCCTCGCCAGCGGCGCGACCTTCCTCGTCTTCGCCGACTACTGCCGCCCCAGCATCCGCCTCGCCGCCCTGGCCAAGCTGCCCGTCACCTACATCTTCACCCACGACAGCGTCGGCGTCGGTGAGGACGGCCCCACCCACCAGCCGGTCGAAACCGTCAGCGGCTTGCGCGTCATCCCGAACCTCGACGTCATCCGCCCCGCCGACAGCGAGGAAGCCGCCGCAGCCTTCGCCGCCGCCTTCACCCGCACCGACGGCCCCACGCTCCTCGCCCTCAGCCGCCAGGACCTGCCGCATCAATCTCACGCCAGCGCCACCGCGCGCCGCGAGGGCACGCTCAAAGGCGGTTATGTGCTCGTGAAGGAAACCGCCCCGCTGGAAGCCATCGTCATCGCCACCGGCAGCGAAGTGCAGTGGGCCGTCGAAGGCGCCAAAGGCAAGCCAGGCGTCCGAGTCGTCAGCCTGCCGTGCTTCGAGCGCTTCGACCGCCAGAGCGCCGAGTATCGCGAAAGCGTGCTGCCCGCGAGCTGCACCAAGCGCATCGCCATCGAGGCCGGCGTCTCCGGCCTCTGGTGGAAATACGTCGGCACTCAGGGCCGGATCATCGCCATTGACCGCTTCGGCATGAGCGCCCCCGGCAACCAAGTCTTCAAAGAACTCGGCATCACCGCCGAGGCTGTTGCAGCAGCGCTTGGCTGATCCAGCAGCACGCAGGTGCCCCGTTCACTCAACCAACCTCTCGTGGCGCGAGTCCGGGAGGTTTTATTTTTCCATGGTGGTCGTCACCATGTTGACCGCCTGCTTAAATCTGGGAAATGTCCGCCCGCTTCTTGACCAACTCCTGTGAGAACACGCTGCTCAAATAGATCGCGGGCATCTTCAAGCATAACCCGTATATGGAGAGGTTTGATGCGCTGATTGGATAGCTGCGTGGTTCAGAGTCTATCCGGCAATAGGTTCGACGGGTTGTAAAGAGGCGAGTCTCTGGGGCATGAGGCCTATGAAGGCGATGTGGACAAACGCCTTGTAATGGCGCGGGTTCTTCTCGTGCTCGCGTGTGAGGCGCGCGTTGCTTCACTAGCCAGGCCGTGTTTGAAAACCTTTCGTTTGGCGGAATTGGAGAGTAGATGCAGGAGGAGACACCGATGGAAACACAACGCTTCGCATGGTGGGGCCGCTCAAGCAGCGGCTCAAAAAATGCCGCCTTGAAGCCGGGAGGCAGACCCAGGGCAGGATTGGACAGGGTGCTTGATGCCTTGTTCTACCGTCTGCGGAATGCGGATCCTTGGCGAGACCTGCCCGGTTCCGAGCAAATCCAACAGCAAGCTCGACAAGAAGCTCTGCCGTCAGCGCTGCCGGGGGTGGAGAACTTCTTTCGCCGCCTCAAATTCTGGGCCTGCGCCGGCACACGTCGTGCCAGCTCGCCCGCCATTTCCTCTCCCTCATCCACTTCGCCTCCATCATCCATTGGCTCCGATATGGCTTTGGAGGGTTTTCAAACACGGCCTAGCGCTTTGGCTGCCATTTGGGATACTGCTCCTGCAGCAGTTTGCGGAATTCGGCGGCTTTTTCGGGCTGGCCGGCTTTGTCGAGGGCGCGGGCGGCTTTGTCGAGGGCTTCCGGAGTGAGTTCCTCGTCCACGAGAAACTGGGCGGGGATCATGAGCTTGCTGGCGGCGGCGCTGTATTTGTTGCGCGCCTCGGCGTCCGCTCCGTCGGCGGCGTATTTGTCGCCGGCAGACATGGCGATGTCGGCCTCCAAAATGAGCAGCATGGCCTGGGGCTTGCCGTCTTTGGCAAAGGCGAGCCCGTCCTGCGCGATCTTTTGCGCGTCCTCCAGCCGGCCAAGGGCGAGCAGGGCGCGGCCCTTGGTGACGAGGGCGCGGGCTTTGACGGCGCTGTCCGGGGTGACGGCCAGATAGTGGTCGCTGGCGGCGATGCTTTTTTCAAAGTCGCCTGTTTCAAGCAGCGCCATGCCAAGATAGTTCCAGACGCGCGGGTCGGTGTTTTGCGGCTCGTCGGGTGTGGTGGCCAGGACGAGGTATCTGGCGGAGCGGGTGAACTCGCGCATGTCATAGAGCTTGAGCCCGAGCCAGGTGAGTGTGTTGAGAGGCACGACGGCGCCTGGGCTGGCCTGCAAGTAGGCGTCCACGGCCTTGGCGAGGGCGTCCACATTCTGCTGCGCGTAGAGGGCCAGGATGATCATCTGGCTGGCGCGGTCGAGATAGGTCTGGCGGTCTTTTTCGACGGCCTTTTCCAAAGCGGGCACCGCCTTGTCGAACTCCTTCTGGTCGAAGTGCGCCCGGCCGATGCCGAACCAGGCCTGGGCGGCGGCGGGGCTGTTCGGGTATTTTTTGACCAGCATCTCGAAGGCGGAGATCATGGCTTTGAAGTCGCGCTGCTCGCCGGCAATGAGGCCGAGCTGGAGATATGAGACTTCGGCGGCGTCGGAGTTGGTGAACTCTTTGACCACGCGCTGGAAGTCTCCGACAGCCTTGGTGACATCGCGCGCGTCGCGGTAGGCGAGGCCGCGGCGGGCGAGCGCCTTGGCGGTGAGGGTGTGGGCGGGGTGCTCGGCGAGGAATTGGGAGAATGCGGCCGCGGCGTCCTGGTGGCGTCCGGACTCGGCGTAGGACCAGCCTTTGTTGAAGAGGGCCCCGGCGCGGAGCTTCTCGGGCAGGGCCTCGTTGAGCACCTCTCCGAAGCTAACGGCGGCCTTGGCGTAGTCGGCTTGGTTGAAATAAAAGTCGGCGCGGATGAGGCGCGCGAGGTTCATGAACTCGTGATCGCCATGCGCCGCGGAATGACGCTGGATGAAGGCGGTGGCGAAGTCGCCGAGGTCCTTGTCATCCAGGAGGTAAAAGCAGTAGAGCTTCCAGTAACCGGCTTCGAAGGCCTGCAAGGAGGCGGGGAAATCCTGCTCGACCATGAGATAGACCTCGACCGCGCGGGAGTAGCTTTTCTTCATCCGGTAGGCGTTGCCCACAAGCAGGAGCATCCTGGGCCGGGTCTCGCCCTCCGGCAGGACGGTGGAGTTGCGGGTGTAGTTGTTGATGACGCCGTCGTAGTCGCCTTTGGCAAAGAGCGCCTGAACGATGCCGACGAGGGCGATGCCGCGATTGGCGGGCGTCGTCTCGGCGATGAGCAGGGCGCGCTCAAAGAGGGGGACAGCCTCGTCGGGCTTGCCGGTCCCGGCGAGCAGGACGCCGGCTTTGACACAGGCTTCGGAGATGACGGGGTTGTCCTTGCTCTCTTTGACGAGGTCCAGGAAAAGCGGCAGGGCGAGTTCCTTTTTGTCCTCCGCGAGATGCACGGTGCCAAGGCTGAGAAGGGCGTTCTCGCGGTAGGGGTTGTCCCCTTTGACGGCGAGCACGGCCTGGAGGGCGGTGACCTGGCGGCGGGTGTCCCCCAGCTGCTGGTAGGAGCGGGCTTTGTTGAAGGAGGCGGCGAGCCGTACTTGCGGCAGCGGGCTTTTGGTCTCGCAGAAGGCGAAATGGCGGGCGGACTCGGCGAAGTTGCGCGCGTTGAAGGTGAGGGCTCCTAGCCGGTAGGCGGCGGAGGGAGCTCCATCGCTGTTCGGAAAGCGGTCCACCACTTCGCGGTAGTAAGTCTCGGCCACCTTGAGGTTGTTCATCTTCAAGTAGCACTCGCCGAGCCGGAACATGGCCATGGGCACATCGGAGCCGGAGGGGTAGGTTTGAAGATACTGGCCGAAGGATTGCGCGGCGAGCGTGTGCTCTCCGCGCTCGTAAATCATGGTGGCGTAGTCAAAGAGGTCGGTGTCAGGGCCTTTTCTCCGCGCGGGAGAGGAGGGCGTCGAGGGCGGAGGTCCCACAGGGATGGCCTTTGGGATGGGCCGCTCCCCCTCCTCGACGGGAATGGCGCGCGGCACCTGCTGGCCGCGCGCGCCGTGACAGGCGAGCGCGGTGAGAACGGCAAGAATGCGGAGCATGTCGGCGCGGCGTGTCATCTCAATTCTGCGGGGCTTCCGCATCGGGCTTGCGGGTGGCGAAGGCGATGTTCCAGATGCCGGCCTTCTGGCAGGTGTCCAGCACGCTGACGACATTTTGATAAGGCACCTGCTCATCGCCGCGCAGGATGACGGCCTGGTCTTTGTTGACGGCGACGATGTTGGCCAGATTGCGCAGAAGCTGGGAGGCGGTGACTTCCTGGCCGTTGACGATGATGACACCGTCCTGTTTGATGTTGACGATGATTTCCCCGACGTTGCGCGCGCGGTCGTCCTTGCCGGTGTCAGCCGCGGGCACGCTGACGTCCATGATCTGCTCGACGCTGGCGTAGTGGCTGGTGACGGCGAAAAAGATGACCAGCAGCAAAAGCACATCCACCAGCGGGGCGAGCTGCATGGGCGTGGGTTCGATGGAGTGCTGCTTGCGGAAGTTCATGGCCGGTCAGAGAAAAAATCACATCGGCTGGCCGTCCGGGCCGCGTCCGCTGGCGACGGCGCGGGCGGCGCGCTTGTATTGGACAGCCAGCAGGGCCATGAGGTGGGTGGTGGCGGCCTCCATTTCGGAAATAAGGCGGTTCACCTTGCCGCGGAAGATGGCGTAGAAAATGAGGGCGGGGATGCCGATGGCGAGACCGGAGGCGGTGCAGAGCAGCGCCTCGGAGACACCCTGGGCCAAGCCGAGCTGGCTGGAGCCGCCGTAGTCCTTGGCGGAGATGGCGTGGAAGGTGGTGATCATGCCCAGGGTGGTGCCGAGCAGGCCGAGCATGGGGGCCACGGCGCCCACGTCGCCGAGGTAGGCGATGCGCGCGAGCAGCAGGCTGGACTGGCGGTTGCCCTCGGCTTCGGTGACTTCTTTGACCTCCTCGAAGCTGGCGGTGGGGTTGCGCGTGGCAAAGTCGAGCGTCTTGGCGGTGATGCGGGCGATGCATTCGTTGCGCCGGTTGCACACGGCCAGCAGGCCCAGGTAGTCCTGCTTGCGGATGAGGGCGTCGGCGGAGTTCATGAAGGCGTCGCTGACCACGGTGCCCTGGCGCACGGTGAGGGCGAAGAGCACGATCAAGAACGCGGTGATGATGGAGAGGATGATCAGCGGGTAGGCCATGGCGCCGGTGCGCTCGATGAAGCCGTCCAGTGTCAGCGCGCCCGCGAAGGGGTTTTCCTCATCCACCGCCGCCGCCGGAGCGGCCAGCGTGACCGTTTCTCCAGACGCGGGCGCGGCGTTCTGGGCTTGGAGTCCGGCGCCTGACCAGAAACAAAGAATCGCCGGCAGAACAAGGGCGGAGAGGAGTTTTCGGGGCATGAGTGAGCGGATTCTAGGCGCGGCGGGTGAGCTTGCAAGGAGCGAGATGGACGCCCGCCGCCGCCTTTGTGTTCACATTCTTTCGGTGGTCTGGATGCCGAGCAGGCCGAGGCCGGCCTTGAGCACGCGGCTGGCGCCCTCGCACAATGCCAGCCGCGTGGCGCGCGCCGCGCCCTCCGCTTTGAGGACGGGGCAGGCCTCGTAGAAGCTGTGGTAGGTGTTCGCCAGTTCGAACAAATAGTTCGCCAGCAGGTTCGGGCGGTGGTCTGCCAGGATGTCATGCACGGTCTCGGCGAACTGGGAGAGCTTCAGCGCCAGCGCGCGCTCGGCGGGCTCGGTGATCGTCAATTTCGCGCCGGCAAGGTCCACTGTGCCGCCCTCCAATTTGCGGAAGATGCTGCGCGTGCGCACATAGGCGTTGAGCAGGTAGGGGGCGGTGTTCCCCTGGAGGGAGAGCATTTTGTCCCAACTGAATTTGTAGTCGGTGAGCCGGTTCTGGCTCAACTCGGCGTATTTGACCGCGGCTGTGCCGATGATGCGGGCGATTTCCTCTTTCTCCTCCGCGCTGTGGCCCTGGTCGCGGCTGTCCACGGCTTCGCGCGCGCGTTCGATGGATTCCTCGATGACTTCGAGCAGACCCACGGTCTCGCCGCTGCGGGTTTTGAACATTTTGCCGTCCGGACCCAGGATGCTGCCGAAGGCGATGTGCGTCATCTCCGTGCCCACGCCGCGCCGCTGGGCCGCCGCGAAGACCTGGCGGAAGTGGAGCTGCTGCGGCGCGCCGACGACGTACCAAATCTCGTCCGCCCGCCACTCGCGTACGCGGTAGTCTATCGTTGCCAGATCCGTGGTGGCGTAAAGAAAGCCGCCGTCGCTCTTGCGGATGATGCAGGGCGCGGCCTTCCAGGAGTCCTTTTCCTTGATGAGAAAAGGATCGTCCTCAGGCTTCAACGAGCCGTCGCTGAAAACGCAGACCGCGCCCTCGCTCTCGGTGGCGATGCCCCTGGCGAGCATGTCCTCGACCAGCGGCGCGAGCGCGTCGTTGTAAAAACTCTCGCCGAGGTAGTGGTCAAAGCGGATGTCGAGCGCGGTGTAAACCTTCTCCAACTGCTCCAAGGTCAGCCGCACGCACTCCTTCCAGATGCCGAGGTTTTCCGCGTCGCCCTGCTGCAGTTTCACGAGCTCGGCTTTGCAGACTTCGAGCACGGCATCGTCGGCCTTGGCCTCGGCGTTGACGGTTTTATAGACGCGCACCAGCTCGTGGATGGCGTCTTTTTTCAGCGCCTCCTGGTCCAGCCGCGTCTTCCAGCCGTGGATGATCATGCCGAACTGCGTGCCCCAGTCGCCGACATGGTTGTCGGTGATGACCTCGTGCCCGAGGAAGCGCGCCACGCGGGCGAGCGAGTCGCCGATGAAGGTGCTGCGGATGTGGCCCACATGCATGGGCTTGGCGATGTTCGGCGCGGAGAAGTCCACGACGACGCGCTTCGGCCGGGCCGCCTGCGGCACGCCTGCGTGCGCGTCCCGGATGATGAATGCCAGCCTTTGCGCCAGGGCCGGGGCTCCGAGGGTGAAATTCAGGAAGCCCGGGCCGTCCACGGTGATCTTTTCACAAAGGTCCGCGCACACGGTTTCGAGTGCGGCCTTGATCTGCTCCGCCAGGGCGCGCGGGTTCGTCTTCATCTGCTTCGCCAGCACCATGGCGGCGTTGCTTTGGTAGTCGCCGTAGCGTGTGTCCGAGGCGATCACGACGGCGGGGGAAAAGCCCTCCGGCGCGGCGATGCCGGCGGCGGTGAAGGCGGCTTGAAGTCGGTCGGTGAGGACGGCGCGGAACATGGGGCGCGTTGTTTACTCCCGAAGCTCCCGGCCTTCAACCGGCATTGCTTCCAGGCGGAGCCGCGACCGCCGCGCGCAGGCAGTCAAGCCGCGGGGGAGGCTGCCGGCGCGGGCATGGCGGCAGGCTCCGCGCATGAAGGGGCTTTGCCAAAAAGGGTGCGCAGCTCGGCCATGAGCCAGAGGCGGATGCCCCAGCGCAAAAAACGCAGTGTGCTGAAGTTCGGGGAAAAGCTCACTTTGAGTGTGAAGTCCATGCCGTTGTTCCATGCGCCGTAGGTTCCCTTGGCGAGGCGCGTCTTCGCCAGCTTGTTGAGGCGGCGGTTGTAGAGGCTCATGAATTTGGCGAAAAAGGTCCCGGCAGGCCCGTCATAAGGCAGGCGCGTCCACTCATAGTCCGGGCTGTCATAGACCAGGCGCACGGGTCCGATGAAGTAAGTGGCCAGGTCCATGATGAAGGCGATGCGCATCAATTCCGCATCCCCCAGATACTCATATTTGCCTTTGTAGAGCGACTCGAACCACAGCCGGTAGCTGCGTTTGTAAGCGCCCTTGAGGTATTCCACTGAGGCGCTCACATCTTCGCCCTGGACCTCGCGGCGGATCAGATCGGTCACGGCGCAGACCGTGTGCCCGCAATAGTCAAGACCCTGGCTGTAAAGCGGGTCTATGAAGCCCGCGGCGTCCCCCACCATGGCCCAGCGGTGGCCAACCATCTGCTCGGTGTGGTAAGGCAGGCCCTTGTAGTAAAAGGTGTCGTCCTCCACGGCCTCGGCCTCGGCAAACATGAGCCGTCCGATGGGATGCGTCAGGAGGTGGTCCTTCAACCTTTGCGTCAGCGAGGGGCCGGGAGGCAGGGTGAAAATGGAGCGGTCCCACACAATGCCCGCGCTGTAGTCGCCATTCGACAAAGGGATGAGCCAGACCCACCAGCCGCGCCCGGTGAGGTGGTTGGTGGCTGTGGCTCGCAGGCCCTTCACACGTTTCATCAAGTCCGGGTGCGCCATGCGGCTGCGGGCGCTGTCGAGGTCGTTGACGTTGCGGAAACGGCACCAAAGAGACGAGGTGGGATGCTCATCCCCCAGCGGGCGGTGCAGGCCGAGCTGCTTGGCGAGCAGCGCCGCCTTGCCGGAGGCGTCCACGAGCCAGCGGCAGGAATGCTCGGTCTCCACGCCGGGGGCGGTGGTCACTCTGACGGTGTGCATTTTCTCATCATCAGCGAGCTGGATGCCGCGCAGGGTGGCCGGGCGCAGCAGAGCGCAGCCGGCGCGCTCAGCCTCGTCGAGCACATGCTGGTCGAGAATGCCGCGGTCAATCTGGAAGGTGGGCAGGCGGCTTTGAAATCCGGGACCGATCTCCGTGCAGTCCTCCACCCGGTCATGCGGCGTCCTGCAGAACCACATGCGCAGGCCGTGCTTTTGATAATGCCGTGAGCTGAGGTGCGCGCCCAGATGCAGCACGCGCGTGAGAAAGCAGGCCCCGACCTCGGACGTGCTCTCACCCACCTTGCGGCTGAACTCGCGCGTGCGCTCCACGATCAGCACACGCAGCCCGGGCAAGGCGCGCTTCAGCAGCAGCCCGCAGGCCGCCCCGCTGATGCCGCCTCCGATGATGATGACATCGTGCTCGCTGGGGATGGGGGCGGAGGCGGGGGCGGCGGTGTTCATGTTTTGACTCGCAGGCGGGGATGCGCAAAGTTTTAAAAAACAGGGAGGGCGCGCCAGACCGGGACCACGGGGGACGGGCGGCGGGCCTGACCATGACGCTGATGACCGCCAAACAAACCGCCAAATTGAATCCGCCGCAAGCCTCCAACCAGGGGAACGCGGGGCTGCACGGGGCGTTTTGGACGAAAATCATGCTTTTCTGGATGCGCTTGCTGCCCGCCTGGCTGTGTCTGGGACTGGCGCGGCCCGCTGCATTTCTCGTCTATCTGCTGGCCGGGCCGCAACGGCGCGCGGTGATGGCGAACGTCGGCGCTTTGCAGCCCGGCTTCGGACAGCTCAGGCTGTGGTGGGCGGGTTACCAGGTGTTTTTGCAGTTCGCTCTGGCCTACCTCGACCGTCTCTGGCACATGCACTTCCGGCAGGAGGTGGCCTGGGACATTCCAGACAAGCCCCATTTCGACGAAATGCGGGGGCATCCAGGCGGCGTGCTCATTTTCACCATTCACAGCGGCAATTACGACGTGGGCGCGTCCCTGTTCGCGGAAAAATTCGGACGCACCCTGCACATGGTGCGCGTGCCCGAGCAGACCGCCGAACTGCAGAAGCTCAGAGAAGCGGAACTGCGCGGTGTGGAGCGCGAGCACCCGCACCTGCGCGTGCATTACAACGAGGCGGACAGCCACCTCGGCCTGGAACTGTGCCGGGCGCTCATGGAGGGCGAGGCGGTGGCGGTGCAGGGAGACCGCGTGGTCACCGGGGTCTCCCCGGTGGAGATGCGGCACGGCGGGCTGTGTTTCCTCATCCCGCGCGGGCCGCTCGTGCTGGCGGAAATTTCCCGCGCGCCCGCATGGCCGATTTTTTTGCAGCGTCTGGGCCGCATGAGGTACCGCATCCTGGTGGGCAAAGCCTTCAGCGAGGCGGGTGAAAAAGTGCGCGCGGACGAGGTGGGGCGGCGGTGGCTGCCTGTGCTGCACGCGCATGTGCGGCAGCACTGGGACCAGTGGTTTGTTTTCGAATCACTGGTGGCAAGGCATCCCGGCAAGGCCGTCCCTGACCTCGAACAACCCGGAAAATCTCCTTGCACAAAGTCGTCTTCGTGATTCTTTCCGCCCCTCCTAAACCAAAGACACTAACCCAATGCCCGCAGGACGCGGGCACCGACACCAGACCATGAGCGAAGCCACCATCAGCCCCAGCACTTTCCAACTGCATGAAAAGGACACCGGAAGTTCCGACGTGCAGGTCGCGATCTTGACGGAGCGCATCAACCACCTCACCGAGCACCTCGCGAGCCATTCGAAGGATCATTCCTCCCGCCGCGGCCTGCTCAAGCTGGTCGCGCGCCGCCGCAAGCTGCTGGACTACCTCAAGCTGACCGCCAACGAGCGGTATCAGAAGCTCCTCAAGAGCCTCAGCCTGCGCCGCTGACAGAATGCGTTTTCCGGAGGGTGATGCCGCTGGCATCGCCCTTCGAGTTTTGACGCGCAGCACGGGCATTCCACTCCAGGACGCATGATCGTCCTGAGAATTCTTACAAACCGCATTTGACGCGCGCTCCCAATCCGCGCGGCTCATTTTCCCAAACCAAAAACACACAAAGCAGCCATATGGCCATCCACAAACAAACCGTCCAGCTCGGTGCTGGAACCCTCGAAATCGAAACCGGCAAGCTCGCCAAGCTCGCCGACGGAGCCGTCACCGTGCGGCTCGGCGAAACCATTGTCATCGTCACCGCCGTCTCCGCCACCAAGATCAAGGAAGGTCTCGACTTCTTCCCCCTCTCCGTGGAGTACAAGGAAAAGGCCTCCGCCGCCGGCAAATTCCCCGGCGGTTACTTCAAGCGCGAAGGCCGCCCCACGGAAAAGGAAATCCTCACCTGCCGCATGACGGACCGGCCCCTGCGCCCGCTCTTCCCGAAAGGTTACTTCTACGAGACCCAGGTCGTCGCCATCCTGCTCAGCGCGGACGGTGAAAACGACTCCGACATCCTCGCGATGAACGGCGCCTCCGCCGCTCTCTGCGTCTCCGACATTCCCTTCGCCGGCCCCATCGGTGCCGTGCGTGTCGGACGCGTGGGCGGCCAGTTCGTCATCAACCCCACCCACAGCCAGCGTGAGGAGAGCGATCTTGACCTCGTTTATGTCGGCAGCAAGACCGACGTCATCATGATCGAAGGCGCCGCCAACGAGCTGCCCGAGGCAGACTTCGTCGCCGCGCTCCGCTTTGCCCAGGAGAGCATCCAGCCCATCATCCAGGCCCAGGAGGCGCTCGCCGCCGCCGCTGGCAAGGAAAAACGCGTCGTCCCGCTCATGCTCGCCAAGGAGGACCTCCTGGAAGTCGCCTACGCCGTCGCTGGAGACCGCATCGAAGGCGCCCTCTACCAGCCCTCCAAGGTCGCTCGCGGCAAAGCCGTCGGCGCCTTGAAAGACGAGGTCGAGGCTGCCATCAAAGCCAAATACCCCGAAGCCACCGCCTTCGAGATCAGCCAGGCATTTGACTACCTTCAGAAGAAAGCCTTTCGCATCTCCATCCTCGACAAGCTCAGCCGCTGCGACGGCCGCGCCATTGACCAAATCCGCCCGCTCTCCGGCGAGGTCGCCGTGCTGCCGCGCACGCACGGGTCCGCCATCTTCGCCCGCGGCGAGACCCAGGCGCTCGCCATCGCCACCCTGGCCCCGGCTGACGAGGCCCAGGAGATGGACACTTACGCCGGCGGCCCGGACAGCAAGCGCTTCATCCTGCATTACAACTTCCCGCCCTTCTCCGTCGGTGAATGCGGACGCTTCGGCGGGCAGAACCGCCGCGAGATCGGCCACGGCGCGCTCGCCGAGCGCTCCATCGAGCCCGTTATCCCGCCGAAGGAAACCTTCCCCTACGCCATCCGCGTCAGCAGCGAAGTCATGGAATCCAACGGCTCCACCTCTATGGCTTCCGTCTGCTCCGGCGTCATGGCCCTCATGGACGCAGGAGTGCCCCTGAAACGCCCCGTCGCCGGCATTTCCGTCGGCCTCGTCACCGAGTTCGAGGGCGAGCAAATGAAGCGCTATCTCACCATGCTCGACATCCTCGGCTCCGAGGACCACTTCGGCGACATGGACTTCAAACTCTGCGGCACCAGCGAAGGCGTCACCGGCTACCAGCTCGACCTCAAGCTCCCCGGCATCCCGCTCAGCATCCTGGAGGAGGCCGTCACCAAGGCCAAAAACGGCCGCACTGAAGTCCTCGCCGCCATGGCCCAGGGCATCAGCGAGGTGAAGCCCCTCAGCCCGCACGCCCCGCGCATCGAGATCATCAAGATCAACCCCGACAAGATCGGCGAGCTCATCGGCCCCGGCGGCAAGAACATCAAGGCCATCCAGGCCGAGTCCGGCGCCGAGATCAGCATCGAGGACGACGGCACCGTCTATGTTTATGCCACCCGCAGGGAGGGCCTGGAGCGCGCCATTGAGATGATCAACGGCGTCTCCCAGGAAATCGAACCCGGCAAGACCTACACCGGCAAGATCGTCAGCACCAAGGAGTTCGGCGCCTTCATGAACCTTGGCGGCAAAAAGGACGGCCTCATCCACATCAGCGAGCTGGCCGACTTCCGCGTCAACAAAGTCGAGGACGTCGTCAAAGTCGGCGACATTGTCACCGCCAAATGCCTCGGCATTGACGAGAAAGGCCGCGTGAAGATGAGCCGCAAAGCCGCGATGAAAGAAAAAGACGAGGCCGCCAAATCCGCCTCGGGTGAAGACGTTGGCTGATCCCTCCGGTTAGTCGCGCGAATCACGGCAGCCGGGTGACCGGCTGCCGTTTTTTTCTGCCCCTGGCTTCACGCGCCGCGTTCAGCGGGCCGCGTTTTCGATCTTTTGGCCGGCCTTCCTCACGCCGCTTCCCACTTTGTAAACCGCGTGGTCAATGCCGCGCCCCGCCCGGGTGGCCGGACCTCCCGTTCCGCGGCATGACGCGAGCATGACGAGCACTGGGACAAGCAGAAGCAGGGTGGTTTTCATGCCCGTGTTATGACCCGCCAGGCGCGGCTTTTCAAGCCGCGGGATCGCCGAAAGGCATCCGCGTTCCAGACTGCGTGCGCCATCAGTCCCCTCCGCCTCCCCCTCCGCCGCAATCCCCACCACCGCCTCCGAAGTCCCCGCCAAAGCTTCCGCCACTATCACCACTGAACCAACTCGACGAGCCGGAGTCATGGCTGCTGTCCGGCATGTGCGAAGAAGCATGCGTGGTGTGCATGGAGGAGCCTCCGCTGTCCCCGCTGAACATGTGGGGAAAGAACAACATGCTGGTGTCGGAGTTTCTCCCCTCATCCGCTCTACGCCGGTCCTTCGGCTTGCGGCGGAGAAAGACGCTGAACAAGATGACAACCACGATGCCAAGCATGGCGGCAATCAGCACTAAAGACAGAAATCCGATGATGACTTCCATGACGGCCGACAGGCTGCGCAAAAACCCGCTTCACGCAAACTCTAATATGCGTTCATGCCCGCTGCCCATTGCCAATCAGGCCCGTTTTCTCCGGTTGACCGCCACGGTTCCCTCTCCGAATCTCGCGCCCTCATGAAACCCACCCTCGCTCTCGCTGCCGCCGCGCTCGCGTTCGCAGCCCCCGTCTCAGCTCAAACCGAAGCCGCCGCCGCGGCTCCCGCTCCCATGGACAAAGTCAGCTATTTCATCGGCAGCCAGATCGGCGGCAACATCGCCAACAACTTCAAGCAGCAAGGCATCGAGGTTGACCTGGAAAACTTCCTCCAAGCCGTGCGTGACAAGTTCGAGGGCAAGCCCTCCAAATTCACCGAGCAGGAGTTGACCGCGGCAATGGAGTCCTTTGAAAAGATGATGCAGTCCAAACAGGCGGACCTGGAGAAGGAGCAGATGGCCAAAGCCGGGGAGGTCAAGGCCGCCGGCTCCAAATTCCTCGCTGAAAACGGCAAGCGCGAAGGCGTTGTGACGACTGCCAGCGGCCTGCAGTATGAAGTCCTCAAAAAAGGTGACGGCGCCAAACCCGTGGCCACGGACAAAGTGAACGTCCACTACCACGGAACCCTCCTCAACGGCAAGGTCTTTGACAGCAGTGTGGAGCGCAACATGCCAATCACCTTCGGTGTGCAGGAGGTCATCAAAGGCTGGACCGAGGCCCTCCAACTCATGAGCGTCGGCTCCAAATTCAAACTCTACATCCCCTCCAGCCTCGCATACGGTGACACCGGCGCCGGCCCCGACATCGGCCCCGGAGAGACTCTCATCTTCGAAGTAGAGCTGCTCGGCATTGAAAAGTAAGCCCCGTGCCTTCCCCTCCGACGACCGCCCGCTCCGGGCGGTCGTTTTTTTATCCCCGGAAGGCGCTGGCATCATCCCCGATTCTGGTCATTTCCACGCATGGATTGGTTCCGGGCGAGCTGGTGTTTGCATCAGGCGCATCCCTTTTTAAAGGTTTCCCCGTCACCCAACCCCCCCACACTTTTTCATCATGAACCTCACACGCACGGCCTACGGCACCTGGAGCGGCGGCAAATTCATGCACTTCGGCGAGATGCTCGACGACGAGCGCTACATTGGCATGATCCGCCAGGCATTTGACAAAGGCGTGCGCACCTTTGTCACCGCGGATGTCTATGGCGCGGGCCGCGCCGATTCCATGCTCGGCCAGGCGCTGCAAGGACTGCCGCGCGAGGAGTACAGCCTCGTCGGCATCGTCGGCCATGATTTTTACGGCGGCCTGCGCGCCGGCGCCAAGGGCTACCCGCGCTTCACCGAGCCGAGCCTGCGCCAGCCTGCGGAGTATGCGGGCTACCTGCGCATGGCCGCGGAGGAATCCCTGAAACGCTGTGGTGTGGGGAAGTTCGACTGCCTCATGCTGCACAATCCCGACACCACAGGCTACACGAGCGAGGCGGTGTGGGACGGCCTCAGCGCCCTGCGCGACGCGGGCCTCACCGACCGCCTCGGCATCGCCCCCGGCCCGGCCAATGGCTTCACGCTCGACATGATTGACTGCTTCGAACGCTTTGGCGACCGCATGGAGTGGGCAATGATCATCCTCAATCCCTTTGAACCCTGGCCCGGCCAGCATGTGCTGCCCGCGGCGCAAAAGCACGGCGTGGACATTCTCGCCCGTGTCGTGGACTACGGCGGCATTTTCCATGATGACGTGAAGCCCGGCCACCCTTTCCGCGACGGCGACCACCGCGCCTTCCGCCCCGCGGGCTGGGTGGAGCATGCCCATGAGAAACTGGAGAAAATCCGCCCCATCGCCGAAAAGCACGGCCTTACCATGATCCAGCTCGCCAGCCTGTGGAATCTGGCGCAGGCACCCGTGAAAAGCGTTGTCCCCACCCTCATCCAGGAGGCTGGCGCGGATGCCAAGCCCATTGAGGCCAAGCTCGACGAGCTCGCCGCCCTGCCGGTGGAAAACCCTCTCAGTGCCGAAGAAGTGGAACTCATCCGCCAGATCGGCGACAACACCGGCTGCATGATGCTCAAAGGCGCCAGCCAGCGCCACGAAGGCCAGGAGCCGCGCGCCGACGAGTGGCCGATGCGCTCCGAGCTGCTCGCCCTCTCCGCGCGCTGGGGTCTCGGCAGCGCCTGGTGAGCGCGCCGCTTCAATCATGCTCCAAAGTGGCGGCAACCCTCCCGGTTGCCCGACGCGAACACACCAAGACCGTCTTGCCTCGCCCTGACTGGGCTGCTAGCATTCGCGGTCATGAAACACCATCTCTGCCTCCACCTGGCGCTGCTGCTTCTCATTGCCAATCTTCACGCGGCGCCGCGCACATGGACTTCCAGTGACGGCAAATCCAGCTTTCAAGGCGAACTGGTCGAGTTCACCGACACCGAGGTCAAGATCAAGCACAGCGGCAATTTCCAAATCTTCAAACTGCCGGTCGAGCGGCTCTCCACGGAAGACCAAGCCCATGTGCGCGGCCTGTTGCGCGAGCGCCGGCGGGACGACGGCCTCAAAAACGGCCCCTATGCCGCCCAGATCACCGGCCAGATGGTCAAAGGCGTCTCCAAGCGCGGCCTCAACTACCAGATCAGCGGCAATCCCAAATGGGACGGCGCCCAGCGCTACCCCCTGCTCATCTGGCTCCACGGCGCGGGCCAGAGCGGAGATGACAACGAATCCCAGATGGGCGGCGCGCCCAAGCCCATGCTGACCGAGGACAGCCTGAAAAAACATCCCTGTTTCTTCCTCGCCCCGCAGTGCCCTTCGCGCGACATCGGCTGGAAAAACGAAGTCGCCGAAAACCTCGTCGCCCTCATCGCCGACCTCGTCGAAAATCTCCCCGTTGACGAAAGCCGCATCTACCTCACCGGTTCCAGCATGGGTGGCAGCGGCACCTGGAGCATCGCGGCAAGATACCCGCAAATCTTCGCCGCAGCCGTTCCCCTCTGTGGCGGCGGCGACCCCAAAAACGCCGAAGTCCTCAAAACCATCCCCTTCTGGGTCTTCCACGGCGACCAGGACGACCAGGTGCCCGTGGACCGCTCCCGCGTCATGGTCGAGGCGGTGAAAAAAGCCGGCGGCGAGCACATGAACTACACCGAACTCGAGGGCGCGGGCCACCTGATCACCGCCACCGTTTATCCGCGGCCCGAACTGCACGAATGGATCTTCGCGCAGAGGAAAAAAGCCGCCGAGTGAGCCGCCTCAATGTCCCGCCACCACCATCATCATCACGCCGGATGCAGGCGTCCCGAACCGGAAAGGCTGCTCTCCGAGTCCATGCTGCGCGCGCGCGAAGCCGGGCTGCGCCGCACCCGCGCGCTTGAGGACGTGCTTTCCATCCTCATCCACGCCTGCCAGCCCCTGACCCTGGCCGACATCGCCGAATCCGACCGGCTGCGCAGCGGCGCGGACAAGGCCACGGTCTATCGCCTGCTCATGAAGCTGGAGGAGCGCTCTCTCATCCGCAGGCTCGGCCTGCACGACCGCTCCGCCTACTACATCCTCAACCTGCCCGGCGAGCACCACGACTACCTCATTTGCAACGACTGCGGCCGCATCGAGAAGCTCGACATCACCTGCCCAGTGCAGTCCCTGGAAAAGCAGATCGCCAAAAAATCCGGCTTCAAAAAGCTTTACCACGAGCTCGAATTCTTCGGCCAGTGCCCCGACTGCGCGGATGCCTGAGCACGACGGAAGAGTCTCGGTGGAAGTTCTTTCGCGTTCACGAAAACAGCGCGGCACTCAATGGCGGAGACCGCCGCATTCAGCGGCCTATTTCGCATATCCCGCGGCAGGCGTGCCGTCTTCCGCGAGCTTGCCGGCGGCCCAAAGCAGTCCGCGTGTGACAAGATCGAGATAGCGGGGATCGGCCACGGTGTCATTGTTGTGGCCGAGCGTGGTGCTGAAGACGCGGGTTTTTCCCGGCCCGTACTCATTGGTCCAGGCCACGACGGCCTCGGCGGTGACGGGCTTGGCGTCGGGCGGCAGGGGCTGGCCTTTTTTCGCTTTCGGCGGCTGGATCTGGCGGCCGCTGGCCAGGGGTTTGCCGGTCAGGATTTGGATGTTGTTGTAAAGCTCCTCTTTGATGGTGGTCCAGTTTTCCAGCCCCTTGGTGACGGGGTGGCCCGCGTCGGTGTAGGTGATGTCTATCGGCTCCTGGGGGCCGTGGCCGGTGGATTGCAGGCCGAGGAATTCATACCACGCGGCGTTGTCCGCGCCGGGTTGCACAGGCTCGCGGAAGTTGCCCCAGCGGTAGCTGTGCATGGCGCAGTGCAGATTGACGGCGGGCATGCCGGCCTTGTGCGCGGCGAGGATGTTGCCCACATAGGCGGGGTCGGTGACATCGGCGGAGCATTCATCGTGAATGACCACGTCGAAGTCCTTGCCCCAGTCTTTGGCCTTGTAGATTTCGAAGACGGCCTTGGTGGTTTTGTCGGGATTGTAGGCCACGTCCACCTTGGCGTGGAGGCGCTTTTCGATGCCTTCCTTGAGCAGGGCCTGCTGGGTCTCATAATCGTGGCAGCATCCGCCGGCGACGATGAGCACGCGCAGCGGCTTGACCGGGGACTCCGCGGCATTGGCAAGGTAAAAGACAGCGGCGAGGCCGAGCAGCAGGACGGGGGCGAGCAGTTTTTTCATGGCGGTTGGATTCATCAGACGCCAAGCAAACGCGGCGCAGGCGCGAATATTGCCCGAGGTTTGGCAGCGAGCGCGTCAACCATCCGTTCCACCCAGTCCCAGGCAGAAAAGCAGCGCGAAGGCCAGCAGCTGGGCGCCGCCGAGCGCGAGCAGCCGGTTGTAGTCGGGGCCGGGAGGAGTTGTCCAAACGCGGCGCAGGATCACCAAGCCTGCGGGTGCCGTCAGCAGCGGCAAAACGAAAGCCTGCGATCTTCCCGCCAGCCACCACGCCGCACCCGCGGCATGAGGCAGCAGGATGAGCAGAGTGATCTCCCACCGGGCGAAGCGCGGGCCAAAGCGCGCGGCCAGCGTGAGCTTCCCCGTGGAGCGGTCCTCGTCCATGTCGCGTAAATTGTTGATGGCGATCAAAATGGTGGAGAGGCAGCCGATTTGGAAGCCTGCCAGGATGGCCCCGGCATGCCATTGGCCGCTCTGGATGAATGCGGAGCCGATGACCGCGACGAAGCCGAAAAACAACACGACAAACAGCTCCCCGAGCCCCCGGTAAGCCAGCGGCCAGGGACCGCCCGTGTAGCCAAAGCAGAAATACAGCGACGGGACGCCGATGGCGATGACGGGCCAGCCGCGCGCGGAAAGGAGCGGCAGGGACAGCAGCGCCGCCACGCCGAGCATGAGCCAGGCCGCACGCAGCACGGCGCCGGGCGGGACCACACCGGCCGCCGTGATTCGCCGCGGACCGAGGCGCGCGCGGGTGTCCGCGCCTTTGAGGAAATCAAGCGCGTCGTTGAACCAGTTCGTGGCCACCTGGAGCGCGATGCAGCTTCCCAGCGTGCAGGCAAAGAGCGTCCAGTTCCATGCTCCGCCCAGCTTCCAGCCAAGCACGGAACCGGCGGCCACGGGCGCCACGGCGGCGCCGAGAGTCTTGGGGCGCGCGGCCTGAATCCAGTCGGTGATCATCACGCAGTTTTGCGGCTCTCCCCCGTCCGCGTCAAGAAGCGCGCCGCCGCATCCCACGGGGAGAAATTGCGGCGGCGGTCTTGAATCTCATTTTCCTTCTCGCATTCCTTCTCCGGCGCCGTCATCTTGACCGCATGTCAACGCGCCATGCCACCGCCGGGCAACGCCGCCGCCACGCTCTCGTCTCCGCATGGCGGGGCGTGGAGGACGGGCCTGTGCTGAACCTGCCAACGGTGAGCGTGGCGGACCTGGTGGGCAAGGTGGTGGCGCAGGCGGGGCTGTCGGAGCGGATGCGGCTGGAAGAGGTGCTGGCGGCGTGGCGGGAGATCGTGGGGGATTTCCTTTTTCAACACTCCAGGCCGGACTCCATCCAGCGCGGCGTGCTGATGGTGCGCGTGCTCCAGCCTGCCGTGCATCACGCGCTGACGCTGGAGCGCCCGCGCATTTTGAAGAGGCTGCAGGAGCGGCTGAAAAATGCCGGCATCAAGGACGTAAGGCTCAAACATGGTTGAACACCCGGCGGCATGAAATGGAATGACTGGCAGGGCATCCTGCGCTGGCGCGCGATGGAGGAGGCGGACGCCGATGGCGCGCTGCTGAGCCTTGAGCGCCGCCAGGAGGCGACGGCGCGCACTCGCGGCGGCCTGTCCTCCGGGGACGCGCAGGGAGGCGCCCTGAACGAGAGGGAGGCTGCATTCCTGAAAAAACGCGCGGAGTGGCTGGAACGGGAGGTGATCGGTTGGGGCAGTCCGGTGGTGCGGGTGATGGAGCGCCTGCGCGCGCCGCATGGCCGCTGGTCCTGGGCCTTGTGCGGCTGGGCGGCGGCCTTCGCGGCTGGCTGGGGGCTTTCCGGCCTGGGGCAGGAGGCGGAGTTCAACCTCCTGGCGCTGCCTCTGGTGGGGCTGCTCCTGTGGAACGCGGTGGTGATGATCGCGGCACTGGTGCTGGACCTGCGTCCTGCGGGGCCGGCGCGCGAGCCGGAGGGTCTCCTGGCATGGCTGGCGCGGCTGGTCATGCCGCGCTCCGAGGAGCGCCCCCCGGAGGGCGAGACTGTGACGGGCCTGACAGCGGACCAGCGTTTTGCCCTGCTGGCAAACCTGCCCGCGCTGGAGCGCCTGTGCAGGCGGTTGCGCGCATGGCTGCACATCGCGGCGGCGGTGCTGGCGCTGGGCGGCGTGTGCGGGATGTATGCGCGCGGCTGGTCGAAGGAATACCGCGCGGTGTGGGAGAGCACGCTTTTGGACGAGGCGAAGGCGGTGGGGTTTTTCGACGCGCTGTTCAGTCCGGCGGCGGCGGTGTGGAGGCTGGAGAAGCCGCTGCAGGACCTGCCGGCGATGCGGCGCGGCCACGGGCAGGAGACCCGGCCCGCGCCCGCGCTGCCCTGGCTGCATCTCTACGCCGGCACGCTGATCCTGCTGGTGGCTCTGCCGAGGCTGGCGCTGGCCGGCCTGTCGGCATGGAGGGCGCACGCGGTGATGGAGAGGCGCCTGCGCGCGCTGGGCTGGCGCGGTTATCTGGAGCGCGCGCTGCGGGCGGCGGAAGGCGGAGGCGAGGTGGTGACGGTGATCATTCACGCCACGGATGCAACGCCCGCGCACCGCGAGGTGTGGGCGCGCGGTGTGCGCGAGCGGCACGGCGCGCTGGTGGAGCCGGAGATGGTTCATGTGCCGCTGGGGGATGAGGACGATTTTGCCTCGTCATGGCAGCCTGCGTCCTCGAAGGTGCTGGTCATTTTCAATCTGGCGACCACTCCCGAGGCGGAGGTGCAGCGGCGGTTTGTGGACGATCTGAGAAACGCGCTGCGCACCCGCCGGCCGGACGCGGAGCTGGCGGTGCTTCTGGACGCGACGAGCATCGGCAACCGCTGGTCGCCGGAGAAAAAAGCGGGGCGCGAGCGTTTGTGGACGGAGATGCTGGAGGGTGTGGCCGACGAGGTGATCATCGCGGCAAAACGCGGTGGATGAACCAATCACCGTCCTTGCCATCTGAACCAGACTGCTTCACTTCCCCGACACTCCATGCCACCACCGCCAGGCATCACACCGCCCGCCTCGGACATCGTCACGCTCAGCCTGATCTCGCACACGAACGCGGGCAAGACAACGCTGGCGCGCACGCTGCTGCGCAGGGACGTGGGCGAGGTGCGCGACGCGGCGCATGTCACGCTTTTCAACGAGTCCCACACGCTGCTGGAGGATGACGCGCGGCTGCTGCGGCTGTGGGACACGCCCGGCTTCGGCGACAGCGCGCGTCTTTTGAAAAGACTCAAACGGGAGAAGAACCCCATCCTCTGGTTTCTTTCGCAGACCTGGGACCGGCTGACGGACCGCCCGCTCTGGTGCAGCCAGCAGGCGTTGAAAAATGTCCGCGATGAGGCGGACGTGGTGCTTTATCTGGTGAACGCCACCGAGCCGCCCGAGGTGGCCGCGCACATCCGCCCGGAGATGGAGGTGCTGGCCTGGGTGGGAAAGCCGGTGCTGGTGCTTCTGAACCAGACCGGCCCCGCTTTACCGCCCGAGGAGGAAGCAGCGGAGCTGGCGGCGTGGAGGGCGTGGCTGAATGAGTTCGAGCAAGTGAGGGGCGTGCTGGCGCTGGACGCCTTCGCGCGCTGCTGGGTGCAGGAGGATGCTCTGATGGATGTACTGGAGCCGCTGCTCGACGGGCGCAAGGCGGATGCCTTCAGGCACCTCAAACGCGCCTGGCGCAGACGGAATCTGGAGGTCTTCCGCCATTCCGCGCGCGTGCTGGCCGAGCTGCTCACCGCCGCCGTGCTGGACGGTGTGGATGTGCGCTCCGAGACACTGCTGGAGCGCATTGGCATCGGCCGCACGGAATTGAACAAGGAATACCACGACGCGCGCGAACTGCTCTCCACCGCCCTGGCCGACCGCATGGTGCGCGCGACAAACGATCTCATCCGCCTGCACGGCCTTGAGGGCGGCGCCTTGCGCAGGCTTGGATCGCTGGCCCATGAGCAGTTCCAGACGCGCCAGAAAGTGCCGGAGGCCATCTGGAGCGTCGTGGGCAGCGTGGCCGGTGGGGCGATGGGCGGCTTGATTGCCGATCTGAAAATGGGCGGCATGACTTTCGGCGGCGGCGCGCTGGTCGGCGGCCTTCTCAGCGGCATGGGCGCCTATGCTTTGATCAAAAGCTACAACCTCGTGCGCGGAGGCGACAACCGCCTGCACTGGTCGCGCGAGCATTTTCGCGAGCAGACACGGCTGGCGTTGCTCGCCTACCTGGCGGTGGCGCATTTCGGACGCGGACGCGGCGAATGGCAGGAGAGCACGGAGCCCGCGCATTGGAACCAGGTGGTGGACGAGGTCGTGGCCGAGCACGAGGAAGGCGTGGACCGTCTTTGGAAGGAGGGCGTCGAGAAAGGCGCCATGCCTGACGCGCTCTCCAAAGCAGCGCTGCGCCTGGTCAATGACTGCATCTCCTGCGTGCTGGTGCGCCTTTACCCGAGCATCCACCTGCGCGAGTGACCGCCCCCAAACAAGAGACCCTCCGGCATGCGGAACCGGAGGGTCTGTTTGGCGATCCAGCAACCAACAACAGTGAGGATCGTTGGCACGAAAGTTTGAGCTGAGGAAAGCTGCAACTTCGCGGTCCATGAGCGGATTGCTCCACTGGCTGGACGGCGGGAGGTTAAAAAGTTTTGGGGGCGGAGTCAACCCGGAGGGCGATTTTGGGCGGTAATTTTGCAAAACTCTAGGTTATTCTCAAAAATGATAGGTTTCAGAATTGAGAAAAATCTGAAAATTTTAGAAGAAACCGGGTTGACAGGTATGTGAGTAAAGAACTGTTCGTGTGAATAAATCCAATAACTTCTGCTGCGCACCCTCCTTCAAAGTCAGTCTCCCGGACCGAAAGACGCCGCGAATGCCTTCCGTTTTCCATTCCCCATTTGAGTGTCCCCGGCGCGGAGGCCAATAGACGGTTGGACAAACCGATTGAACTCCCTTCCGCCGCATGGAAACTCCCGCCCGTTTCGATTCACCCCCATCCATCATGGCCCTCCAACGCCTGCTCACATGCGCCGCCTTCCTGGCGCTCCTCGACTCCACCCGCGCCAACGACTGGACCAACTGGCGCGGCCCCCTGCAAAACGGCGTCTCGTTGGAGCATTACACGGGCGCGGGAAAACTTTCCGAGACTCCCGCCTGGACCTACCCCGCCCGCGGACGCGGCACATCCGTCATCTGCGATGGCAAAGTCATCCTCTGGGGTTATCGCGGGCAGACTTCCGACCTGATCGAACTGCTCACCTGCATTGACGCAATAACCGGCCGGAAAGTGTGGGAGCACGAGTTGCCCGACTACCTCAGCGACTCAATCTACAACCGCTACTCCATCGGTGCCCCGACCATTGATACCGAGACCAGGCGGATCTATCTCGTGAGCAATGCCGGCACCTTCTATTGCTTCGAGTTCGACGGGAAAAAGGTCTTCGAGCTGCCGCTCATGGAAAGCCTCGGTCGCATGACTTTCCCGAACAGCCGCGTCGGCAGCCCGGTCATCGAGGGAGACTTAGTTCTTGTGCATTACATCTTCTCCAACTGGGGCGCCGACGGCCCTGCCGCGGATCGCATATATGCCTTTGACAAAAAATCAGGCGAACTCGTCTGGTGGTCCCTGCCCGGAGTTTCCCCGCCGGTGGACAGTTCCTTCTCCACCCCCGTGCTGGAGACTCGCGACGGCAAGCGCGTCGCCTATTACACCACAGGCTGCGGCCACATCGTCTGCGTCAACGTCCGCAACGGCAAACCCTACTGGAAATTTCCCTTCTGCAAAAACGGCGTCAATCCCAGCGTCGTGCTTCACGGCGGCGACAAGCTCATCGCCATTCACAATGACGAAAACGTGGACAGCAGCGAGAAAGGACGGATGACCGCCATCAAACTGCCCTCGAAGCTCACCGCGCCCGTCCCGCCAGCCACCGAGTCCATCACACTGGAGCCTGATGCGGAACTTTGGCGCTTCCCCATCGGCGCCACCAGCTCCTCCCCAGTGGTCGTCGGAGACACCATCTACCAGCTTTCCGACGGCGGTGAGATCTTCGCCATCAACGTCAACACCGGCGTCCTGATCTGGAAGAAAAAACTCAGCAACGCCAACCTCCACTCCTCCCTGCTGTATGTGGACGGTCTCCTCTATTGCCCGATGATGGAGGGCAAGCTCGTCGTCGTGAAACCCGGCGCCGCCGATGGAGAGATCATCCAGGAGATCAAGCTCGAAGGCGAATGCCTCGGCGCGCCCTCCGTCTGCGACGGCGTGCTCTACCTCACCACCACCGAAAAGTTTTACAGCTTCCCCATTCCGAACAGCGGCATCAAGACCGACTCCGCCCCCGTCGCGCAAATCCCCGCCGCAGGCAAGGCGGCCGCCCTCCAGATCATTCCCGCCGAGGTCACCATCCTGGCCGGGGAAAAACAGGCCTTCCGCATCCGCAGCGTGGATGAAAACGGCTTCGTCGTCAGCGACGACGTCAAAGGCGTGAAATGGGAAAGCTACATCCCGCCCACCGCCAAAGTGAAGGCCACCATGAACGCCGCCTTCAATGACGCCGGAGAACTCGCCGTCCCCGCCGGCTCCCCTCCCAGCGCCGGCGCCTTCAAAGCCACATCTCCAGACGGACTCACCGGCGTCATCCGCGGTCGCGGGTTAAAAAACCTGCCCATTTCCGAGGATTTCGAGGGCTACACTCTGAACGAGGAATTCCCCGCCGACCCGCAGGGCAACGCCGCCTACAACTTCGCATATCCTCCGCTGCCCTGGATTGGAGCCCGCTTCAAATTCCAGGTCATGGAAAAGGATGGCAACAAGGTTTTCGGCAAAAGTTTCGACCGCCTGCTCTTCCAGCGCGCCTCCGTGTTCATCGCCCCGCCGCACTTGAGGGATTACACCATGCAAGCCGACGTCCTGACCGAAGGCAACGCCCGCTCGAAGTCCGACATCGGCTTCATTCACCAGCGCTACCTCATCTGCCTGCGCGGCAACGCCGGCAAACTTGAGGTATCCTCGAACCTGGAGCGGCTCAAACAGGAGGCGCCCTTCAAGCTCACCGCCAACAAATGGTACACTTTCAAAACCCGGGTTGACGCCAATGAGGACGGCTCCGGCGTGGTGAAAGGCAAAGTTTGGGAGAAGGGCGCCGCTGAGCCGGATGCTTGGACCATCGAGGTCAAGGTCCCGCGCGTTCATCAAAACGGCTCCCCCGGCCTCTTCGGCTTCACCCCCCTCAACCAGCGCCGCATGTACATAGACAACCTCAGCGTGACGCAGAACTGAAGGTTCAATACAACCCTCCGCCAACTATCATGACATCCAAACCCACCCTCCTCCTCGCGCTGGCTCTCGCCGCCGGCCTGAACGCCGCCGATTACCCTCAATGGGGCGGCGGCAACACCCGCAACATGATCTCCGACGAGAAAGGCCTGCCGATTGACATCGATCCCGGCAAAAAGTACGGCCCCCGTGCCGCGCCAAAAATGGCAGGACGCCTGCGTCCGAACGCGGAAGAGGCCAACAAGGCCGCCGGTGCCGAGGACATTGACATGAGCACCACCAAGAACTGCCTCTGGGTGGCCAAGCTCGGTTCGCAGACCTATGGCACTCCCGTCATCGCCAACGGCCAGGTTTATGTCGGCACAAACAACGAGTCCCCCCGGGATGGCAAGCACACAGGCGACCGCGGCATCGTCATGGTTTTTGACGAGTATACCGGCGAGTTCAAGTGGCAGCTTGTTTCCCCGAAAATGGGCACTGGAAAGGTTAATGACTGGGAATATCTCGGCATTTGCGCCAGCCCCACCATTGTCGGCGACAAAGCCTACGTTCCAGGCAACCGCTGCCAGATCATCTGCATGGATGTCAATGGCCTCAGCAACGGCAACCAGGGCATGCAGGACGAGGCGGCCTTCATGGCCCCGCTCGACAAGGACGGCAAAGCCACAGCCCCCATCGAACCGGGCAAAACCGACGCCGACATCCTCTGGGTGTATGACATGTACAAGGAACTCGGCGTCTTCCAGCACAATGCCACCTCCGGTTTCCCGCTGGTTCTTGACGGCAAAGTCTTCGTGCCCACCTGCAACGGCGTGGACTGGACCCACACCAACATTCCAGCCCCCAACAGCCCCAGCTTCATCATGCTCGACGCCGAAACCGGCGAGCTGCTCGGCGAGCAGGACAGCGTTGCCTCCCAGCGCGTGCTCCACTGCTCATGGTCCTCCCCGAACTACATCGAGGCCGGGGGCAAAAAGCAGATCATCTTCGCCGCCGGTGACGGCTGGGTTTACTCCCTGGCTCCCGAAACCAAAAAGAACGATGAAGACCTCGACATCCTCGTCGAGCACTGGCGCTATGACGCCAACCCGCCCGAATACCGCACCAACTCCGCGGGAGAGCCCATCAAATATGTGGAATACGACGGCCCTTCCGAGATCATCGCCACCCCCACCATCGCCGACGGCCTCATCTACGTCCCCATCGGCCAGGATCCCGAGCACGGCGAGGGGCTCGGCATGCTCTCCTGCATAGACCCCGCCACAGCCAGTGGTGACATCAGCGGCAAGGCTCTCTGGACCTTTAAAGGCATCGAGCGCTCCATCTCCACCCCGGCGGTCAAGGACGGCCTCGTCTATGCCGCCGACTACACTGGCCGAGTCTTCTGCCTCGATGCCAAAACCGGCGAGCAATACTGGATGTTCGACACCAAGGGCCACATCTGGGCCAGCCCGCTCGTCGCCGACGGCAAAGTCTGGATCGGCAATGAGGAGGGAGAGCTTTTCATCCTCGCCGAGGGCAAGGAGTTGAAGGAGATCAAGACCATCGAGTTCCCCTCCTCCCTCCTCAGCAGCGTCGTCGCCGCCAACGGAGCCGTGTACGTCACCACCCACACGCATCTCTATTGCTTCAAAGAAGGCGCCAAACCCGCCGCTGAATAATGCCGTGAATGCCGGATTCGCGCCCGCGCTCGTTCCGGCATTCGCCTCGCACCCCTGTCTCATCAGCCCGCGCCGCGTGTTTCGCAGTGCGGGCTGAATATTTTCTGGCTTGTGGCGCGGTGCCGCTTCCATTCACTCATTCGCCATGCCACTCCGCCTCGTCACCGAACTCAGCGACACCGACCGCAAGCTGCTGCATCGCGCCATTGACGGCTTTGTGCCGCAAAAGATCTTCGATGCGCACACGCACCTGTTTCACAGCCGTCATTTTGCCGAAGGAAAGCGCCCCGTGTTCCTCGATGAGGATCGTGGCTACGGCATGGCCGATTTTCAGGCCGCGATGAAGCTCTGGATGCCGGGTCGTGAGGTCGAAGGCCTTTTCTTCGGCTATCCGAGTGCTGGCAATGATCGCGTCGGCGAAAACGCCTGGGTGCAGTCGCAAATCGACGCGAGCACGAACTCGCGTGCGCTCGTGCTCGCCGCTCCGATGGATGATCCGGCCGAAGTGCGTCGCCTCATGAGCACCGGCGTCTTTGTCGGCATCAAACCGTATCGCCTGTATGCCGATGTGCCGGACACGAAGGAGGCGGAGATCGAATCCTTCGCGCCGGAGTGGATGTGGGAGGCTTGCCACGATCACGATGGCATCATGGTGCTGCACATCATGCTCGCCGATGGCATCACCGATCCGCGCAACATCGAGGCGATTCAACGTCTCTGCTGCAAATACCCGCGCTGCCAGCTCATCCTCGCTCACATCGCTCGCAGCTTTAACTACCGCCATGCCCGCAAGGGCCTGCATCACCTTATCGATCTCGACAACGTCGTCGTGGACACTTCCGCCGTGACGCAAGCCGGTGCCTTCCGCGCCGCGGTTGAGATTCTGGGGCCGAGGCGCGTGCTTTGGGGCAGCGATTACATGGTCAGCGAGCTTCGCGGCTCCTGCATCACGCAAGGCGATGGCTTCACTTGGATTCATCCTGATCTCGGCACGGATAAACTGACCATCTTTGGCCAATACACGACGGTCGGCATCGAATCGCTCCTCTGCCTCCGCGAAGCCTGCGAAGACACCGGCATGACGCAGGGCGATCTCGACGACATCTTCCGCGAGAACGCGCTGAGGCTCTTGAAGCCGAAAACCGGGCTTTCAGGGCCCCAACTCTGGGAAGAAGCCAAAACGAAGATTTCCTGCGGCACCGGCCTGCTTTCCAAACGTGCGCATCTCTTCGATCCGCAGACCTGGCCGTCGTATTTCTCTCGGGCGAAGGGTGCAAGCATCTGGGACCTCGATGGCAATCGCTACACGGACTTCACCGGCGGTGTCGGAGCCATTTTGCTCGGCCATGCCGACGACGAAGTGAACGCCGCGGTGAAGCGCCGTGTGAATCTCGGCAGCTATGCCACGCTCGCCTCACCGGATGAGGTGGAGCTCGCTGATGAGCTGCTCGATCTGCATCCTTGGGCCGGCAAGGTGCGCTACGCCCGCGGCGGTGGCGAGGCGCTCGGTCTCGCGGTGCGCATCGCGCGCGCGGCCACCGGGAAAAGCGGCATCGCCTTCTGCGGTTATCATGGTTGGAGCGATTGGTATCTCGCCGCGAACCTCTCCGATGATGCCGCGCTCGACGGACACCTGCTGCCGGGCCTTCAACCGCTTGGCGTGCCACGCGAACTGGCGGGCACGGCGATACCCTTCCGCTACAACGATCCCGCGTCTTTCCTGGCCGCGTTGCAGAAGCTCGATGGCGGGCTCGCCGCCGTGGTGATGGAGCCGATGCGCAGCGAGTTCCCGCGCGATGGCTTCCTGCAAAACGTGATCAATGCCTGCCATGCCGCCGGAGCGGTGTTTGTGCTCGATGAAGTCACCAGCGGATGGCGATTTGGCTTTCCCGGTGCCGCACCGGTGCTTGGCATCGAGCCAGACATCGCCGTGTATGCGAAGGCGATGAGCAATGGCTATCCCGCCGCAGCCATCGTGGGCAAAAACGAGGTCATGGACGCCTCGAATAAGAGTTTCATTTCCAGCAGCTACTGGACCGATGGCGTCGGCACCGCCGCTTCGCTGGCCTGCATCGGCAAAATGAGGCGCGAAGGCGTGCAAAAGCATGTGTGGAGCCTCGGTGAGCGTTTGCAGGCCGGATTGCGCGAGGTGGCCTCGCGGCATCCCGCGCTCGGTTTGAAGATCAGCGGCATGCCCTGCGCGTCATCGCTCGTTTTTGCCAATCCAGCCGCGAAGCCGCTTATGATCCGCGAAATGCTCCAGCGTGGCTATTTGATGTCGAGCCAGCTTTATGTGACCTGGTGCCACGACGATGAAAAGGTCGCTGGAATGCTCGCCGCGCTGGATGAAGCTCTCCGCATTCTCGAAGTGACCCCGATGGAACAGTCACAAGACCCCCAGCAGGGATTCGCTCGATTGGCCTAAAACATCAGGGACGGAAATTAGTGTGTCCCGCATCTCCTCCCGCCTCGATATAGGCCAGCAAATCGAGAATCTGCTCCGCGCGCAAAGCATTGAGAAGCCCGGCTGGCATGGGTGAAAGACTGGATACCTTCCGCTCGCGGATGCTGCTGTGACCGGTCTCGATCGTGTCGGGCGCGAGCGGGTTTGGTTTTAAAATCACGCGCTCATCGTCCTCCGACTCCAGCGCGCCGGTGACAGTGCTGCCATCCAAGCGGGTGAGGGTGATGAAACGATATTTTTCATCAATGACCTTCGAGGGGTTCAGCGTGTGGTCGAGAATGTCGCGGCGGTTGAAGCGCGCGGACACCTGCACCAGTTCGGGGCCGAAAATTCCTGCCGGCAGGGACGGGTCATTGCTGACACGGTGGCAGAAGACGCATTGCGCGCGGATGGCGGCATCGCGGCCCTTTTCAAAGGAGCGGCCGCGCCCGACTTCGTGCAGGCGGTTTTCCAGGTCCTCCAGCTTCCACTCGCGGAAGGTGTGTCCGGGCAGCGCGTGGGCCGAAAGAGCCACCGGCTTGGGCGGGTGGATGAGAGCGGCGAGATGGGCGGCCTGATCCGGCGTCAAGGCGGCGGCCAGTTCGCTGCGCGTGTCCTGAATGGCTTTGAAGTAGGTGCTGGCGCCGTTGAGCTTCTCGGCGCTGTTGAGGGCCTCAAACATCAGCCGCCGCTGGGCCAGCGTCCAGCCCTCGGCGAGGTAACGCAGGTGCAGTGGATAAAAAAGCAGGTCCTCCCCCGCTTGCGCAGAGCGCACCAGGGGCATGGATTTGGCGATCACCTTGTCCGAGCGCATACGCACAAGCAGCCGGCACAGCTCGTGGTTCAGCCCGCTTCCCGCCGCCGGATACAAAGGCTCCAGCCATGCGAGCAGCCGCGCGCGCTGGTCTTCATCAGGATCGCCCTGGCGCGCGATGGTGACGCCCAGCGCGCGCAACGCGGCAAGGCGCTGCTCGTCCATGAGATGCCGCCATGAAAGCGAGCGCAGGCGTGTGAAAATGCCGGGCGCATCTCTGGACTCACCCACACGCGCCAGGGCCAGGCAGCCGAGGATGGCGCGCCAGCCGTTCGATTCCTCAATGATCTGCTTTTTCCAAAGCTTTACCGGCACCTGCTCAAGCCCAAGCCGTGCCGCCCAGCGGATGTGGCGGTCGGCGTGGTCGAGATTCGGGAGGATCTTTGCCAAAGCCGCCTCTTCCTGCCCGCGCGGAATGCCGCTGTGGAGGCTCTCCAGCTCATGCCGTAGCGCGCGCACGGGTTGGGCAGCCGTCCCGGTTGCCCGTGCATCGTTGCGTGCGACTTGGACGTTCGCGCCACCCTCCCACAACACGCGGTAAAGCCCGCTCTGCGTCCCGCGCCCGCCGGTGATGAACCACAGCGCGCCATCCGGGCCGACGCAGCCGTCCGTGACATTGAGCGGGCGTCCGCTGATGAAGGTCTCCTGGCGTCCTGTGTAGCTGGCGCCTTTCTCAGTGAGATGCACGGCGATGATGCGACCGTAAGACCAGTCGCAGATATAAAGCGCCTCCTCGTATTTCTCCGGGAAGCGAGCGCCGTAGCCGAAGAACACGGCGGTGGGCGAGGCCAGGCCGATGTCCACCACGCTTGGCAAAGTGTCCGCCTGATAAGCCGCCAAGCGTCCGGTGCCGCGCCGCCAGCCGAAGTCCGCGCCGGAGACGAGATGCAGCACACGGTTTGGCATGTACCAGGAGGCGCCCACATCGCGCTCCATGTCGGCGTCGAAGGTGAAAAGCTCGCCGTCACGGTTGAAAGCCGCATCCAGCGGATTGCGCAGGCCGCCGGCATGGATGCGGATGTCCGATCCGTCCGGGCTGACGCGCATGATGTATCCGGCGGGCATCTCCACGGTGCCGTCGAACATGCTGCCATCCCACGGGTTTGGGAGCACCTGGTCCCAGGCGTGGTTTTTCAGCGGCGATGCCTCGTTGATGGGGCTGGGCAGCAGCACATTGTTGCCGCAGGCGACCCAGAGATGGCCGTCCGGGCCCAGCTTGAAGTGATTCCTGCCGTGGCCGAAGCCGCCTTCGGTGCGGACGATCTCCTTCACATCCTCAAAGTCGCCGTCGCCATCCAAGTCGCGCAGGCGGTAAAGGCCCTTGCTTTGGTTGGCATGGGCATAAAGCGCGCCGTGCGCGTAAAGCAGGCCGCGGCATTCCTTGAGCGTTTCCTCAATGACCTCCATGCCGCCCGAGGCGGGATCATAGCGGAGCAGACCGGTTTTTTCCCGCGCCAGGGTGACGCGCCCTCGCGGGTCAAAAGCCAGCGCGATCCAGGAATCCTCGTCTTCTTGAGCCGAGCGCACCAGCTCCACCTTGAAGCCCGCCGGCAGGGTGAAGGCCGCCGGATCGGTGGCCTGGTTTTGAATGCCGCGTTTGGCGAGCTGCCACGAGTTGTAGGCGTCGAAGGTTTTCTTCAAATCAAAAGGGTTGGCCTGCGCGCCGGCGTCCACCGCGCCCTGCGGACGCACTTTGCCCGCGCTGCTGGTCCATGCGGCGCTCGTCGCCACCCACTGCTTGCGCGCGAGGTCGCCGTTCAGCTCCAGCAGCGCCGCCACACGCGGAGCGCGCGTGGTGAGTTCCAGCCGGTTTTTGCCGGGTTTGATGTGGCGGGTCACATCCAGGCTTGCCGCCGGCTCGCCGGGAGCGGTGCGCGCATTTCCCGCGAGCGCGCCATTGACCCGCACTCCGGTGTCCGTCTCCGCCGCCACCAGCAGGATGGCCTTGAGCAAAGTCCCCTGATGCTGGAATTCAACGCCGAGGGCGGCCTCCGCGCCCTCGGTGGAAACTGCCAGCCATTCAGGGACGGGCGGCTGGTTGGCGAGCTGCGCGGGCGCTTGAACTGACGCCAGACACAGGCCGAAAAAACAAATCCAGGACCGGGCGGCAGCGGCAGGAGCGGCGGGTTGGGACTGTTGCATGGGCAACGAACACACATTTCCCCCGGCCCCTTTCGAACTTCGAATTTCGAACTTCGAATTTGCCCCGGCGCGTATGAGGATTTACCTCCCGTCTCGAACCCATACCAAGAACATGGCCCACACACTCCCCCCCCTGCCTTACGACAAAGCGGCGCTCGAACCCCACATTGACGCCGCCACGATGGAGATCCACCACGGACGCCATCACAACGCCTATGTCACCAACCTGAACAACGCCATCGCCGGCAAGGCCGATCTCGAAGCCATGTCCATCGAGGACCTGTGCAAAAACATCGCCAGTGTGCCCGCAGACATCCAGGGCGCCGTGCGCAACAACGGCGGCGGCCACTTTAATCACACGCTCTTCTGGAACATCATGGGTCCCAACGCGGGCGGAGCTCCCACAGGCGCCCTCGCCGATGCGATCAACGCCGCTTTTGGCAGCTTCGACGCTTTCAAGGAGGCTTTCGCCAAGGCCGGTGTCACCCGCTTTGGCTCCGGCTGGGCCTGGCTGGTGGTGAAAGACGGCAAACTCGTCATCACATCCACTCCGAACCAGGACAATCCGCTCATGGACGGATCCGGCACGCCCATTCTCGGCTGCGATGTCTGGGAGCACGCCTATTACCTCAAGTATCAGAACAAGCGCCCCGACTACATCGCCGCCTGGTGGAATGTGGTGAACTGGGACGCCGTCGCTGCCAACTACGCCAAGGCGCTCTGATTTTTCCCCGTTCATGGCGGCGCCGCATCTCTTGGCGGCGCCGCTTTTTTATGTCCGCCCGGCCCATGACGCTTTTTCCCTCATCTCTCCAGGACCGGCTGCACCGGGGCGGTGTCATCGCCGTGCTCATCCTCGAAGACGCGCGGGACGCCGTTTCTGCCGCCCGCGCCCTGGTGGAGGGCGGCGTGGGAGCCATGGAACTGACCCTGCGCACGCCTGCGGCGCTTGAGGCGCTGCGCCTCATCCGTGCCGAGGTGCCGGAAATGATCGCCGGAGCCGGCACGATCCTCATGCCCCGGCAGGTGGACGAGGCCATCGGCGCGGGCGCGGCCTTTGGCGTGGCGCCGGGATTCAATCCTCGCGTGGTGGAGCATGCGCTTGGCTCCGGGCTGCCCTTCGCGCCCGGAGTCTGCACACCGACGGACGTTGAGCTGGCCTTGGAGTCCGGGTGCAAACTCATGAAACTCTTCCCCGCCGAGCCCTGCGGCGGCCTTCCCTACCTGCGCGCCATCTCCGCGCCCTTCGCGCATTGCGGCGCGAGGTTCATCCCCCTCGGCGGCATCGGCCCCGCAAACGCGGAAGCCTGGCTGCGCGAGCCCTCCGTGGCTGCCCTCGGCGGTTCCTGGCTCGCGCCGCGCGAGGTCGTGGCAAAGCGTGACTGGCACGCCATCACCACCGCCGCGCGCGAGGCGGCGGCATTGGTGCGGCGGGTGCGACCGTCAGACTGAAGCGCGGGCCCACTTTGGACCACCTCATCATGTCCGCCGCACCGATCCAGTTCTACAACCGCCTCACCCGCCGGATCGAGACCGAGTTCGTCTATGGCGAGGCACCCCTGCGCTTTGTCTATGAAAACCCCGCCGGACGGCTGGCCCTGCGCGCTCTGGTGAGGCGGCGGCTTTTCTCCCGCTGGTATGGTGCGCGCATGGACTCGCCCGCGAGCCGGGCGCGGATCGCGCCCTTCATCGAAAAATTCGGCGTGGATGCCGGCGAGTTCGCCGGGCCGGTCGAGAGCTTCGCCACCTTCAACGAGTTCTTCTCCCGCAGGCTCAAGCCCGGCGCGCGTCCCCTGGCGGGAGGTGATCAAACCCTCGTCTTCCCCGCCGACGGCCGCCATCTAGTCATCCCGGACCTTTCTTTGGAGACGAACTTCTGGGTCAAAGGCTTGCGCTTCGATCTGCGCGCGCTGCTCCAGGATGACGCCGCCGCGCGCCGCTATGAAGGCGGGGCCATGCTCATCTCCCGTCTCTGCCCCGTGGACTATCACCGCTTCCACTTCCCCTGCGCGGGCATTCCCGGCGCCAGCCGGCTCATCAACGGCCCGCTCTACTCCGTGAGTCCCATCGCCCTCGCGCGGCGGCCCTCCATTTTGTGGGAAAACAAGCGCGTGGTCACCCAGCTTGACGACACACCTGCCGGTGCCGTGCTGCTGCTGGAAGTCGGTGCCACCTGCGTCGGCTCCATCGTGCAGACTTGCGCGCCTGGCGTCAGGGCGGCCAAAGGCGATGAGAAAGGCTACTTCCGCTTCGGCGGCTCCTGCTTTATCACCATCTTCGAGCCGGGCCGCGCGCGCTTCGCCGCCGACCTCATGCAGCACAGCGCCGCCGGCCGCGAAGTCTATGCCCGCATGGGCGACGCCGCCGCCGAGGCGCTGACGGCGTGACGAAGCTCATCCTTTTATGGACCGCCCGCTTTCAGAGTCATGGCACCCCAGATACGTTCCTTCGGCGCGGCCTATCTCTCATTGTGCCGAGGCCTTCCGATGCGCGCTGCATGCCCGTTTCTACATTTCCGTTTAGAATGGCAGGAATTTTGCCTGATCCTGGGCATTCTAACTCGTTGATTTTGAGAGTGGAGGCGAGGGCGGGAATTGAACCCGCGCATACCGGTTTTGCAGACCAGTGCATTACCACTTTGCTACCTCGCCATCGCCTTTCGGGCGTGAGGGCATCCTAGTGAGTTGCCGGCGTGTGTCAACATGGCAGACGGTTCGGATGGATGAAGGGCATCCGCCCCCTGACGGTCCGGACCGCGCTGTCTTGAAAAGACCTCCCAAGAGTGTTTCATGCCCGCGCATGAGCCATGATGAGCAATCCACGATCCCGACGAGTCCGCTTGACGGCTCGCGGCCCGCGCTGACCGGCGTGTGGCAGGCGCCGGGAGTGGAGCAGATGCGGGCGATGCTGCCGCAGTATGAGGTGCTGGAGATGATCGGTCGTGGAGGGATGGGGGCGGTTTACAAAGGCAGGCAGAAATCGCTCAACAGGCTGGTCGCGATCAAAATCCTGCCCCCGGGCGCGGCGGATGACGAGTTCAAGTTCACCGAGCGTTTTCAAAACGAGGCGCGGACGATGGCGGCCATGAACCATCCGGCCATTGTGGGCGTTTACGACTTTGGCGAGACAGCGGACGGGCTGCTGTATTTCATCATGGAGTTCGTGGATGGCACGGATGTGCAGAGGATGATCCAGACCAGCGGACGGCTCAGCGGCGAGCAGGCATTGCGCATCACCGCCGATGTCTGTGATGCGCTGGCCTACGCGCACAAGCGCGGCGTGATTCATCGCGACATCAAGCCGGCCAACATCCTCATTGACACGGAGGGACGAGTAAAGGTGGCGGACTTTGGCCTCGCCAAAATGCAGGATGCCTCGCGCACCAGCGCGCTGACCCGCTCCAACGTGGCGATGGGCACGCCCGATTACGTGGCGCCGGAGGTTCTCAGCCCCGGAATGACGGCGGATCATCGCGCCGACCTCTATGCCGTGGGCGTGATGCTTTACCAGATGCTCACCGGCGAGGTGCCGCGCGGCATGTTCAAGCTGCCCTCCGAGCGGACACCCGGCGCTGATCCGCGCTTTGACGAGGTCATCTGCAAAGCCATGGAGCAGGACCGCGAGGAGCGCTACCAGACCGCCTCCGACGTGCGCCAGGCCCTCGAATCCATCCGCACCACGCCGCTGGCGAAAGATCAGAACAGCGGTGCCAGAGCACAGCGCTCGCGCGCGATGCCGAAGGCGCCGTCCGCGTCCGTTTCCCTTGGCAGTTTCAAATGGCGCGCGGCAGCGGTGGGCGTCGTGGCACTGGGAGCCGCCGCATTTTTTGTGCTGAAAGGCGGCAAGGAGCCGCCTGCGAAAGCGCAGCCTCCGTCGAGCGCTCAGGCGGATGCAACTGCTCCTGTCGCTGCGCCAGACCGCACGATTGACTGGATCAACTCGCCGCCGGCCACAGTGAACGGCTGGTCGCCGGAGTGGAATTTGAAAGACGGCGTGCTGACTCCCAGTGCGCAACTGCGCTGGCAATTCGGGCTCATGAAAAACGGCCTGGTCCGTCTGCATGTGCGGCTGGCTCCTGATTACACAGAGATGGATGGAAATGGTCCGCAGCTGCAGCTCACGATCCGCAGCGGCAGCCTCAACGGGCCGCAAGGAAGGACCGGGCACATGCAATTTCAGACCTATGTTCCAAACCGCACAGCCTCTCTTCATTTCCAGGACAAGACGTCACCGGGCCTGCCGGTTGAGCAGGTGGTCGAAGGCAAGCCATTGCAGGTGTCCGAGCTTGGATGGCGTGAGGTCCAATGGGAGTTCCGGGTCGTGGGTGATGAGTATTCCGCGTGGGCCGACGGCAAAAAGATCGCCTCAGTGCGTGATGCGCGGATTGCCTCAGGCTACTGCATGCTCGAAGTCCGGCCCGGAATTCAGATCACCTTGCTGGAAACCGAGGGCATTGAACCGGTCAAAGCCACCGTTCCCGCCCCTGCCGTGAAGGAGACCTGGACCGACCAGCTTGCCGCCCGCGAATGGAGTTCCGCCTGGATATTCGAGGGCGGGGTGCTTCGCACCACGGACAAGAATCCCACCGCGTATCTCGGACGGATGACCGATGGAGCGTTGCGGATCGGTTTCCAGCCGGAGCCTGAAAAACTGCTGCCTGGCAACAACCCGCCGCTGCAAATCTCACTCCGCTCCACTTACTATGATGAGGAGGCAAAGGTCCGCGGTACCTATCAAATTCAGATTTATCCAGACCGCCGGATCAGCCACCTGCTTTATCTTGCCAAAGGTCCTCCAGGCCAGAACGACCCGCCGCCGGAGTACCTGTGGAAGGACAGGCCTTGGCCTGATGCCGGAGCGGTCGCGGATTTGGAAATCCGCGCCGAGGGAGGAAACCTGGCCCTGCTTCAGGATGGGAAAACCATCGCATCCGCACAGGACAGCCGGCTGTCTGCCGGGTCCTGCGTCATGATGGCCAGTCCCGGAGTGCGCATTCTCAAACTGGAGACACTGGGGGTCGCCAAGGAGACTGAAGCCGCACCTGCGCTGTCCAAAATCACCCGATGGCGGGATGTGACGGAAGCGGTGCGCGCGCGGGCGCGAGCCATTCCCGAACTGGTCGTCGAAGAGGACCGCGTGCGGCATGTCGGCAGCGGCAAGACAGTGGACATTTCATTGATGGAGGAAGGTTCGGGAGATCGCGCCGTGTGGCTGCGCTACGTCGGCGACGCGCAGGTGAGCCTGTGGTTCAAAGGCAGCCGTTCATCAGCCTTCGTGCTTGCGCAGCGCACCCAGACCCTATTCAAACGGGCGGAGAAAGGGGCGACGGCTTCCACCGATCTCCGGGCTGCGGTGCCGCATCCCGCCGCCTACGATGCCTTGAAGCCGCACGAACTGCTCGTCGCCGTGCAAGGCGACACGGTGCGCGCCTGGCTGGATGGCCGCTTCGTCGGCGAGGCGCGGGACCCGGACATCCCTGGCAGCTCCACCGCGCTGGTTTTCACCAAGTTTGGGGACGTGAGAAGGGTGGAGGTCGGGGAGGTGGAACCGTCTTCCGAAAACTGGACCGACTGGCTCGGGCCGAAGCTGGCGGCGGGCGGTTTTGCCGGCGGGCAGTGGAAGCGCGAAGCCGGCGGAATCTCGACCGATCAAGTCCTCGCGGGTTTTGATGTCCTCCCCAAAGACACGCGCGACGGCGCGGTGAAGGTGACCTTTGTGATGCGTGGCTCAGAAGGCGTGCTTCTCGACTGCCGGGAGACGAAGGAAAGTGGCGGCCGGCACCTCTACAATGCCCAGTACACCGGCAAAAACCTCTATATCTCCCACTCACCGCCGGACGGGAGCGCGACGAAGCGGCTGATCAACGAGCCGGTCGCGGAAGAAGTCCGTTCAAGAGAGGAACACACTCTGGAGTTTCGTTTCATCGGCGAGGAGCTGACTGCCATCCTCGACGGCGTCCACCGCGTCTCCACCCGTCACAGCCTGCTCAAGCAAGGTCTTTGCGCCGTCGTGCTCACCCAAGGCGTGCTGGTCAAAAAAGTGGAGATTCAGGCGCTGGATTCCCCCAGGTAGGGCGGCTGGTCCTCGATCCGCCGCGAGCGACGCTGAGGGTGCGAAAGTCACTGCCGGTAAATTTGGACCCGCACTCTGCCCAAGCGGCGCGTTGAGGACAACGCGCCCTACCCGGCTTGCGACACGGCTTGGAAGACCCATCTCCAACAGGCATCCCTTCCTCATCGCCCCATCACCGCCATCAGATGGGCCAGCTCGGCTTTTTGCGCGGCGGGGTCGCTGACGGTCTGGGCGATCTCCTCCTCAATGAGCTTGCCGTAGCGCTTTCTCATGCGGTGGATTTGCAGGCGCAGGGTGGCCTCGCTGAGGCACAGCTTCTTTGCGGCCTGCGCATAGGGGGTGGCGTGGTCGCCCAGGGGCAGGAACTCGCGGAGCTGCGCGTAGCCGTCGAGGTTGTCCGCCTTGGCGAAGTCTGCGCGCAGCTTTTCCTCCGCCGCGGAAAGCACGCCCTCGGCCCAGGCGCGGTCGAAGATGGAGTCGGGGTCGCGGATGTCCGCCGGCTCGCGGGCGTAGCGACCCTCCGCGTCCAGCTCATCAAGCGACAGCGGCGCCTGGCCCGCGCCGCGTTTTTCGGCGCGGTCACGCCGGAGCTTTTTTTGGAAGACGTTCTTGGCGGCGCCGAGCATGAAGGTTCTCATGCGGCCTTTGTCCTCCCGCGCGGCGCGGATGGAATCATGGGTGACGAGGCTGGCGAAGACCTCCTGGGTGAGGTCCTCGGCGTCCTCGATGGAATGCCCGGCCCGGCGGGCGAAGGCATAAATGGGGTACCAGTAACCCCGGCAAATCTCCTCCATGGCTGCTGCGGCGTCCTTTTCGCCGCCCTCCCGCACTTTGCGGATGAGCGTCCAGCTTGTGGTGGGGAAGTTCGCTTTTAAAGCCATGTGATGTTAAAACGGAAAATATTTCCAGAATTTCGAAACAACCGGCCCGCCGCCGGTAAAGCAAGCCTGAACCCTCTGTGTTCCGCATGAATCCTCATCCTCTCCTTCCTTTCCTCGCCGCATCCTTGTTTCTTGGGAGCGGCGGACTGGCGGCTGACCCTGGCACGGGCAGGATCGTTTATCAGCAGTTCACGGATGCTTTTGTGAACGACCTCGACGGGCGCGGCGTGGAGATGGTGCTCATGGATGCCGATGGAGGAAACAGTGAGGTGATCGCCGGTTCGGAGTTTGAGAATTACGGCCATGCCGCTCTAAACGCGGATGGAACCCGCGTGGCCTTTGTGGCGGAGCAGGGTGGGGGCGGACCGAAACTTTGGGTGATGAAGGCGGAGCCGCATGATCCGCAGGACAATCCGGCGGTGATGGTGCGCGAGAATGTCAGCGCGCAAAGCCGTGTCTGCTGGTCACCCGATGGTCGGCGCATCGCGTTCGCGGATGCCTTTGACCCCCAGATTTATGCGCTTGAGGCGGTGGATGGCAGTGGGGATGTCACGCCCGAAAGCGGTGACAACCTGGCCGTGCAGGTGACCAGCCTGAACGCACAGGCGCAAAACCCCGCCTGGAGTCCTGACGGGAAATTCCTCGCCTACTCGAATGGCACGGCGCTTTGGGCGCTGGCCGTCCAGGATGGCTCTGGAGCGCTCACGCCCGAGGCGCCGGGGACCCATGAACCCGTGCCGCTGACTTCGAATCTCTATTCCGGCGAGGATTTTCCCGCCTGGAGTCCGGACGGGACGCAACTTGTGTTCTCCTCCTTGCAGTCAGGTGCGCCGGGAGGTGACAGGACGGACATCGCCATCCGCACAGTGCGGCAGCCTCAGGGGGTGGGAGGGGCCATTTTGCCGGCGGCTCAGGACGGCTCGGATGACGGGCGGCTGTCGCTCTTTCGCGACCTGTCCGGCGGTCCCAATCCCGACTATGTCCACGAGGCGCCGAATTTTGTGGGCGAGCCTTCATGGAGTCCGGACGGCAGCCGTGTGACCTACGGCCACCGGTTTGCCGGACTTCCGGAGTTGAACACGGTTATTTCAGTCAAACCGGAGCTGGAAGATGCCGTGATAAACCCCGGTGTGGCGCTGACGGAGATCACCAACTTCGGCACGGGCACGCCCGGCGGCAGGCGGGCCGTTTTCCAACCTGCCGCGCCGACCGGCGGCGGGGTGCTAACCACTCCCGAAAATTTTGTCGTCTCACCCGGGGAGGCCGGCCAGCCCTGGTCATTCACGGCCACTCTCGACTCCGATGCCTCCGGCCTTTTTCTGCGCATTCAAAGCACGCTGACGCCGGACATTGAGGGAAGCTGGATTGACCTGCCGGGCGGCGGGCAGATGACGCGCGATGGCATTTTTTGGTCGTTGGAAAGTGCCGTCATCCCCGCGGGAACCCGCTATTTCCGTGTCATCGCCGCAGCCACCGGATTGCAGGACAGCAAGACGGTTGAACCGCAGAGCTACGATGTCATTTCCACTGCCGGGCGCATTCTCTACACGCGCGGCAGCGTTCTTGACCGCGAGTTGGTGCTCATGGAGGCGGATGGCAGCGGCAAGACGGTGCTGGTCAGCGGCGGCATCTTCAATGTGCAGCAGTGTGCGCTGAGCGCGGACGGGGAGCATGCAGCGTTCACAACCCTGGCTGGCAAACTTTTTGTGATGAAGGCGGAGCCGATGGACAGCGAGACGAATGAACCCGTGGACATCCTGGAGGCGGCGGCAGTGGGGCCGATGTTTGGCTCAGGCATCACTTGGTCGCCCTTCGGCCCGCATCTGGCTTTTGCGGGGACGGACAGCCGCGTCCATGTGATCGAGGTGCTTGATGACGGTGGCAATATCAACCCGTTCAATGGCTCCTCCGTGCCCCTGGTGGATGTGGGCGGCACGCTCTCCGGCGCGCCGAACCCCGCATGGAGTCCCGATGGCAGGCATCTGGCGCTGCTGGGTGCAAACTCCATCGAGCTGCTGGAAGTGTCGGACGTGGCTGGCAACATCACCACCGGCGGCGCCACCAACATGCCGGTGCCGCTCACGCTGCAAAGCGACTTTACCTCCACCAAGACACACGCCGCCTGGTCGCCCGATGGCCAGACCATCGCCTTTGTGGAGCGCGCCATCAGCGGTGATCAGGCGAAAATTTCCCTGCTCACCGCCTTTGATGCTTTCGGCACGCTGACGCCCGAGATCGCTCCAACGCAGGAGAATGCTGGCAATCCACGCCAGGAACTGCACGCCATGACGGGCGCTCCCCAGGTGAAAACGGTGTCCTGGAGCCCCGATGGCGCCCTGCTTGCATTGGAGACGGAGAACAACGGGGAGCATCGTGTGGAGATCATCCGGCCAGCGGAGCTGGACGGCTCCAACCCGCGCATCCTTTTGACCAGCCAAGGGACGGACGGCGACGCTTTTCAACCATCCTTCCAGCAGCCCGTGAGCGACAGGGCGCTGCCCGCGATTGTCGCCTTCCAGGCTCCGACCTACGCGGGCAATGAGGATGGCGATCCAATCATCGTCCGGGTGATGCGCACCGGAAGTGTGTCGGGAGAACTGGAGGTGGACTTCACAGTCACCGGGGGCACGGCCGAAGACGGGCTGGACTACACTCTGACAGAAAGTCCTCTCGTCTTTGCCGACGGGCAGACGGAGGCGCAGATCCTCGTCACACCGCTGCCTGACTCCCTGGATGACGAGGGGGACGAGACGATCGAATTGGAACTGGTCTCCACCAGTTCCGGAGCGCTCGGGGGCATCACGAGCACCCTGGTGACGCTCAACGACAGCGACAGCAATCAACTGCCTTTCACCCCTGCGGCTGCGGAGATCGTGGTGGTGGTGAACGGCAAGACGCTCAAAAAAGGCGGCGCCAAGACAGGCGACCGCTTTGCATTCACAGTGCGGCAGGATCTGGGAGCGCTGCTGCCGGGACTCGATGTGAAAATCCAGACAAGCGCCACTCCGAATGACCCTGCCAGTTGGACCAACGTGCCAAATCTGATAATGAAAAGAGCCACCAAGACCAGCATGACATGGAAGGGCTCCGTGACCGCCTCGGTGCTGCCGCATGGCACTCTGCATTTCCGCACGCGCTCGTATGCCACCGGTCATCGCTCCAATGCCGGCCCCGTGGCCGGTCCATTCAAAATCACCCCCGCGCCCATGCTCGTACTGACCACTTGGGTGGTTACGGACTCCCATCCCAACGGACTCACCGTGAAGCCGGGCGAGTTCATCACCTACCATCTGCGCTGCGACAACATCGGCGCGGCGCCGGCAAAAAAAGTGGTGCTCAACAGTCTCATTCCGGCGCAGACAAGGCTGGACTCCGCCAGCCATGACAACGCGGCCTCTCCAGGGTATTTCAAGCGTGTGACCAGCTCCAAGGGAGTGATCACGGACGTGCAGTGGAACGTCGGAGACATCCAGGCAGGCCAGCATGTCAGCGAGTTTGTCACCGTCCAGGTGAATCAGGAGGTGGAGTTCGCCAGGCTCGTTCTGAACAACCGGCTGACTTACAAGGGAACCGGTGTGAAGGAATTTTTCACGCCCTCGTTGGCCACCCAGATTGAATCGCCCCTGCTTCTGACGCTGACCCGAGACAAAAACATCGTCCAGGCTGGCGATCTCATCACCTACACCCTCACCGCCACAAATGACGCCTCTTATCAGATCACTGGCGGCCAGGTGAGAAACCAGATCCCGGATGGCACTCGGCTTTACAGTGTCAGACAGGGGGACGGCGCGGGCAATTACCTCGGCACGGAGCTTGCCCACACTTTGCTGGAGGAGTCGCCGCAGGGCATGACGCGCCCCGGCTACACGCTCCACAACCGCACCCTGCTTTGGAACATCGGCACCCTGGCCGGCGGCAGCCAGCGCCAGCTCCGTTACACGGTGCGCGTGGCCTATGACCTGTTTGAAAAAATCGCCCGCAACGGCGAGTCCTACAACACGGAGATCCGCAACCTGAACTTTGACTTCACTGGCACGCCGCCCAGCGGCGGCGTCATCGCGGCTTACAACGGCGCCATCCCCAGCGACCGCATCACCCGCAATCCCGTCTCCGCCGAGACTCCCGCGCAGCGGCCGGAGCTGGGCCTGGTGAAAAAGGCCGTCTCCGACACCGTGGCGACGGTGGGAGGAAAGGAGGCGGCCGCCGTCCTCGCCGACGAGTGGCGGCGCGTCACCTACAAGATTGAGGCGTGGAACTACGGCAACATCACCGCCGAGGACACGGTCATCTACGATGTGCTGCCCCAGGGCACAGACTTTGACATGGACATGAGCCTCACTGGCAGCCATGCCGAGGACATCCTCACCACCGATGAGCCGCACGGCTTCACCGCCGGCGAGAAAATCATCTTCACCGCCCTGACCGGCGGCAAGGGGCTGGCGGTGAACAAGATCTATTTCGTCAGCTCGGTGCCCTCGGCGGACACGTTCACCGTCTCCACCTCCGCCGGCGGACCGGTTCTGAACTTCACTACCGATGTCAGCGTGGGCGACGCGCGCCGCATCGCTTACGACTGGCCGCGCTTCATGTCGCGCTTCACCCTGGATGGCGCGCCCTTTGCATTTCCCGACGGCTTCACCTTCTTCGATGAAAAAGGCGCGGTGATCCTGCCCGACGGCGAGGCCTTTGTGGACACCAACGGCAACGGCAAAGTGGACAAAGGCGAGTTCGTGGACGGCAACGGCAATGGCAAATACGACGGGCCGGACAAGGTGCGCAGCTTTGAATTCCGCCTCGGGCATCTGACGCAGATGACCAGGCCCGCAGTCCGCACCCTGAGCTACCGAGTCAAGGTGCGCCCCACGGTGAAGTCTGGCACCCAGATCACCGCCTTCGGCTCCTCCTCGGTGAAAAGAGGCGAGGGGCTCGAACTCGTCAGCCCCGATTTCATCTACCCCCTGTCCGGCACCCCCGAGCTGCTGCACACCCGTGTCGTTTCCCGGATGACCTGGCTGATGGAGCCGCCCCATCCCCTGGATGCGGGCTATGTGACGGATGATCCGCTTTTGCGGGCGGTTCCGCATCTCATCCGCTTCAGAAACACCAGCAGCGACCTTTACGCGCTCGACGCCAAGCTGAGGATTCCCGTGCCCCAGGGCTTCGAGGTCACCGCGCCGGGCGGCAGCTTGCAAAAGTTCGACGCCAAGCTAGACGCCAAGCTAGACAAATCCCCCGGCACCTTTGTCCTGGACATCGGCGAGGTGGCCCCCGGCCAGCAGATCGAGCGCCAGATCACCAGCCGTTTCCTGCCGCCCATGCCCGCGGGCTGGACGGATAAAAAAGGCGTCCTGCTGCAGACCCAGGCGTTCAACCATGCGAACGTCGTCTCCACCCGCGTCAGCAGCGAGCCGCCATCCTCCGGCTTCAGCCTGCTTTCCACCGCCGCTTCCGAGCCGAGGTTCGAGATCAAGTTTGACGCGCGTGCCGCGAATGTCTCCGCTTTGCCTGTCATGAAGACCCATACCGACCCGCGTGTCTTCGTCGGCCGCATCGCCCCGGCGGCCGTGCAGGCGGGGAGTGAAATGGACATCTTCATTTTTTACGGCAATCACGGCGGAGTCCGCACGGACAATGGCGAGATTGCCATGCAGATCCCCTGGGGCACCTCCCTGGTGGCCGCCGAACCCATCTGCTACAATCCAGAGGCTGGAAGCCCCAACCAAACTCAGGGTTTCTCCAGAGGCTGGTTCACCATCAAGACGGAAAAAGGGCCGAAACGCCGTCCTCAGGATGGCAATGCCGGCGTTGTGTTTTTCAAGTTTGGCAATATGGCGCCTGCCGAGGTCGGCGTGGTGCGGGTGCGGCTCTTCGTCACGCAGGATTTCCCCATGGGCTTCCTCACGGACCAGTCGCTTTACATCAAGTTCGACGGCGTGGCTGGAAAATCGCCGCCGCCGCTCTCCGTGCAGGTGCTGCGCAACACCAGTGGCGCCACCGACTGGTGGCAGGCAGCGGGCAATTTCTTCGACAAGCTGGGGAGCGACATCAATGCGGCCCTGCGCAATATCTTCGGCGGTGGCAACGGCGAGTTTCGTTATGACCGCGCCATTGTCACCCTGGGAGGCGCGGACTTTGTTCATCTCGCCAGCGGTCCCATCATCATTCCGCTGGGAAGCAGCCGTTCCGCAATCATCGCCGAATATGATGACATCGTGGGTCGGATGCCATCATCCGCCATCATGCTGCATGGCGAGACAGGGGTCAGGAACGGCTACTTGGCGATGGCCGCCGGCCTGACCAGCGCCCAGCAAGTCTTCGTTCCTGGAAGCATCCAGCAGGACCGCACGGTCCATAGTATCCTTGCGGAGCTGACCCTGCCATCCAGCATTGTCGCGGCAGGCGGTGGCAACATCGTCGCCGCTGGCGGCGGCAATATCGTGGCAGGAGGCGGCGGCAACATCGTCGCGGGTGGCGGCGGCAATGTGGTGGCCAATGACGGCGCCGGCTTCCTGCCCGGCAGCATCAACTTTTCCATTCCGGGAGTGAATCCAGGCATCGTCGCCGCTGGTGGCGGCAATATCGTGGCTGCAGGAGGCGGCAACATCGTCGCGGCAGGCGGCGGCAACATCGTGGCCGCCGGGGGAGGCAACATCGTCGCGGCGGGCGGCGGCAACCTCATCAGCGTTGACGGCCTCAAGTTTGATATCTCTAAAATAAGCGCGCTGATCGCCAAGATTGCGCTGGTAGACCCCGCCAAGCTGCTGGATGCCGGCAATCTCAAACTCATCGGGCAGGATGGCGCGGGCCTCATCGGCCAAGACGGAGCGGGCCTCATCGGACAGGATGGCGCGGGTCTCATCGGTCAGGACGGAGCGGGCTTCAACTTTTGATGGCCTGCGGCGACCTTAGTTGTGACCTTCCCACATTCGCGCCACGCGCTCGATGGCGAGGGCGCGGCCTGTGGCGGGGTCGAGTGTGACGAGCACGCCGTTGACGCGCACGGTTCCGCGTCCCACGCCGTAGCGGGCGGGGAGCTGGGTGTGGAATTTCTCCAGCACGGGCTCGATCTGGCTGCCGATGACCGACTCCAGCGGGCCGCACATGCCGGCATCGCTCTGGTAGGCGGTGCCCCGGGGCAGCACGCGCTCGTCGGCGGTGGGCACATGGGTGTGCGTGCCGATGACGGCGGTGACTTTGCCGTCGAGATGCCAGCCCATGGCCACTTTTTCACTGGTGGCCTCGGCGTGGAAGTCCACGAAGATGATGGATGTATCGAGCCGCATCCGCTCAACCTCGCGGGTGATGACGGTGAAGGGGTTCTCGAGCTGGTCGCGCATGAAGACGCGGCCTTGGAGATTGATGACGCCGACTTTGCAGCCCTTCTTTGTCTCCAAAACCAGGCTGCCCTGGCCGGGCGCGCCCTCGGGGTAGTTCAACGGCCGCAGCACACGCGGCTCCTCGGCAAGGAAGGGGACGATCTCCTTCTGATCCCAGATGTGGTCGCCGGTGGTGATGACGGCCGCCCCGGCGCGCATGAGCCCGATGGCGATCTTCGGCGTGATGCCGCGGCCTCCAGCTGAGTTCTCGCCATTGACGATAATGAAGTCCACCGCCAGCTCCTGCTTGAGCACGGGCAGCAGCGCCGTCACCGCCTTGCGGCCCGGCTCGCCGACCACGTCGCCGAGGAAGAGGATGCGGAAGTGATCGGAGGCTGTCGGGGAGCCGGATTCAGTCGCTGCGGCGGCTTCGGAAATCATGGCGCACATAGTAGGTGATGGGCGCGCGCATCAAGTCTAGGATGCGCTCATGACACTTCTTTTCCGCGCCGCGCTCACCGTCTGCGTCCTGGCCGGCTCCCTGGCCGCGCAGACGCCGGCGCTGCCACTGTCCGCGCCGCCTTCCCCGGCGGACGCGCCCAGCCCGGAGGTGCTGGCCCTGCGGCTTTCCAAAACGACTCCGCTGGGCAAGAAGCCCGACTGGTCCGGCCTCGACGCTTATCAGGGCGTCTTTACGCGCGCGGAGTTCGAGTCGGCGTGGAGGGAGATTTACTCGACGGAGAGCGGGCTGCCCGCGCCTTTGAAAATCCTGGCCGACACCGTGGAGGTGCCCACGGGACAGCCGTTGACGCCGGTCAAGCACATCGCCTTCCGCCCGGAAGGCGCGCCGCGTCCGCCGCAGCCCGCGCGTTACTGGCGCGCGGTGGAGGAGCTGCCGCCGCAGGCCGGGCGGCCCGTGCTCAGTGATCTGAAGATCGCCCTCGACCCCGGCCACATCGGCGGCGCGTGGGCGCGCATGGAGGAGCGCTTTTTGAGCTTCCAGCCCGGCGAGGCCATCCAGGAGGGGGACCTGGCCCTCATCACCGCGCGCGTTTTGCAGGAAAGGCTGGCCGCCCTCGGCGCGGAGGTGGTCCTGGTGCGCGAGCAGCCCGAACCCGTCACCCTTCAGAGGCCGGGGGATCTGATGGCTGAGGCCGCCGAAATCCTCAAGGAGATGGGCATCCTGAATCCCGCGCAAAGCTACGAGGGCCTGGCGGGTGATGCCAAAAGCCAGACCCTGCAATGGCAGGCTGAGAAGCTCTTTTACCGCGTCAGCGAAATCCATGCGCGCGCCGGCAGGGTGAACGAGCGCATCAAGCCCGACCTCGTCCTCTGCCTGCACCTCAACGCCGAGTCCTGGGGCGCGGCGGAGGCGCCGCAGTTCTCGCCGCAGAACCACCTGCACATCCTTGTCAACGGGTGCTACTCCGCCGTGGAGCTGGAACAGGCGGATGTGCGCTTTGAGATGCTCCGGCGCATTTTTCAGCGCGCGCATGAGCAGGAGCTGCCCCTGGCCGCCGCAGTGGCCGACGGCATGGCCTTCGCCACCGGCCTGCCCGCCTATGTCTATACCACGCCCAATGCGCGCAGGGCCGCCGGGAATGCCCATGTCTATGCGCGGAACCTGCTGGCGAACCGCCTGTATGAATGCCCCGTCGTCTATCTTGAGCCTTACGTCATGAATCATGAGGAGACCTACCGCCGCCTGATTCACGGCCACTGGCTGGGGCGCACGCTCATCGGCGGCAGGCTCCAGACCAGCGCGCTGGAGGATTATGCGCACGGGGTGGTTCATGGTCTCACCGCTTACTATCAAAAGCACCGCAGGCCATGAGAGTTCTCGTCATCGGCTGCGGTTACGTCGGCGAGCGCGCCGCCGATCTCCTGCATGAAGCCGGCCATCAGGTCACAGGCATCACGCATTCGCCCGAGTCCGCCGAGCGTCTCGCCGCCGCCAAGCCCTGGCAGGCGCGTGCCTGCGATGTCAGCTCGCCCGCGCAGACCCTCGCCATCGCTGCGGAGACCGGAGCGGTGGATGCCTTCATCCACTGCGCCAGCTCCGGCAAGGGCGGCGCGGAGAGCTACCAGGCCGTCTACATGGATGGCATGAAAAACCTGCTGGCCGCATTCCCCTCCGCGCGCCCGGTTTTCACCAGCAGCACCAGCGTCTATGCGCAGACCGACGGCTCCACGGTGGATGAAATCAGCCCCGCCGAGCCTGCGCGCGACACCGGCCGCCTGCTGCGCGCCGCCGAGCAACTCGCGCTGGACGCGGGTGGTGCGGTGGCGCGGCTGGCGGGCATTTACGGGCCGGGGCGCTCCTTCGTTTTGAAAAACCTGCTGGAGGGCAAATCCGGCGTCGAGACTGCGGAGGGCGCGCCCGACGGGCGCATCATCAATCAAATCCACCGCGACGATGCCGCCGCCGCGCTCGCCCGCATCGTCACGCAGGAGCTCACGGGCGTCTTCAACGTGGTGGATGACGCGCCCATGCCGCAGCGCGCCTGCCTGGAAAAACTGGCCTTTCTTTTCAGCCTGCCGCGTCCCCGCGACACCGCGCCCGACCCTGGACGCAAGCGCGGCTGGACGCACAAAGCCGTCTCCAACGCGCGCCTGCGCGCCGCCGGCTGGACGCCGCTTTATCCCGACTACTTCGCCGCCCTGCGAGACGATCCCGACCTCGCCTCCAGCATCCTCCAGCTCGTGAGCGAGGGCGGCGCGGCCAGTCTGCCGCGCGCGGAAAACATCGTCCTCATCGGCCTCATGGGCTGCGGCAAGACCTCCGTCGGGCGCACCGTCGCGAACATGCTCGGCTTTCAGTTTCTCGACACGGATCATCTCATCATCGAGGAGGCCGGCCGCCCCATCCCCGCCATCTTCGCCAGCGAGGGCGAGGCTGGTTTCCGATTGCGCGAGTCCGCCGCGCTGCGCCGGCTCATCGGGCGGCGGCACTGCGTCATCGCCACCGGCGGCGGCATCATCACCCAGGCGCGGAACCGCCCCCTGCTCCAGCACTTGGGCTTCATCACCTGGCTGGAGGCCGACCCCGAACTCCTCGCCCGCCGCACTGCCGGCAACAATGACCGCCCGCTGCTTCGCGGCGGGGATGAGTCGCCGCTGGAAAAGCTGCGCCGCCTGCTCGCCGAGCGCGGACCGCTTTACAAGTCGCTGGCCGACCTGCGCATCCAGACTGGCGAGCTCAGCCAGCCGGAGACAGCCTACGGCGTGGCCGAAAGTGCTCGCATCTTTTTCAGCGGGCGCCGGCGTCTGGCATCATGAGAATGCGGAAAGCGCTTCGGGCCAAGCGCTTCAGTCCACAAAAAGAAACTCGTTCGTCATCAGCAGCGCGTGCGCCATTTGCTCCAGGGGCTGCAGCTTCGGCGGGGGCGGGGCTTTGAAGTCGGCCTGGGCGTCCCAGACGGTCTGCACGTCGGTGGGGGCGTCCTCGGCGCGGATGAGAAGTTGGATGGTGGGCGCCCAGCGGTAAGCGTCGCGGCTCGGGTGGCCCACGCAGTCCACGGTAAAGTCGAGGATTTCCCCGCGCTTCACGCTGTGCTTCTCCACGAGCGTCTTCGCGGGCTGCTCACCCACGGTCCACTCGCCTAACAAACCCTGGCGCGAGGAAATGATGCGCGCGCGCACGCCATCTCCACCCTGGCGGTTAAGGGCGAACTCGCCGCCGATGGACACCTCGCCATCATAGGGAGCCACCCAGCGGCGGATGGCGGCGCTGGCGAGATTGCGCCCCGGATGGCCGCCAGCGGCGCTCAGACTCACATGGCTGAGTTCGGGGTGCGGATAGACGCGCCCGCCCTGGTAGCGCTTCGTGGCGGGATCGAAATACGGCAGGCGCTTGAAGGCCCCCGCGCGCGGCACGGCGGGGTCGGCACTGCCGTAGCCATAGAGCCAGGAGCCACGCGCGGAGGCGCCTGAGATCCCGGCGGTCTCCTTCAAAAAGGCCTGCGCCAGCGCCGACTCCTCCCCTGTGGGCTGGCGGTAAAACACATGACGGTAGAGCCAGTCCACCATGCCGCTGTCCGAGGTGCCCGCGGCTTGCCGGGCATTCTTTGCCAAAGCACGAGCCTGGCTGACGATGAAGCCGTCATTGAGGGCGAAGAGCGCCTGCTGCGGCACCAGGGTCTCGGAGCGCTCGGGGCTGGCGATGTCCGGCGAGGGGAAGTCGAAGGTGGTGAAAAGCGGGTCGAGATTCACGCGGTCCACATAACCGTAAAGCGTGCGCCTGCCGCTGAAGGGCTCGGCGGAGAGGCTCTCGGCGCGGCCGCCGAGTGTGAGCTGGAGCTGGCCGCTGGTGGCCAGCATGGCGTCACGCATGGCCTCGAAGTCCATGCGGCGGCGGTTGGCGCGCCAGAGCAGGGTGTTGTCGGCATCCACGGCGGCGGCCTCGGGCCGGTCGGCGCTGCTTTGCTGGTAGGTGGCGGAGAGCATCACATCCCGGATCAGCTTCTTCGTGGACCAGCCGCGGTCCACGAGCGCGGCGGCAAGCCAGTCGAGCAGCTCGGGGTGGCTGGGCGGCTCGGCTTGCAGGCCGAAGTCTCCCACGGTTTTTACCAGCGGCTCGCCCAGCAGGTGGCGCCACACATGGTTGGCCCACACGCGGCCGGTGAGCGGATTGTCCCGCGCGGTGATCTGCTCCGCCAGCTCGCGGCGGCCGCTGCGGTCGGCGGGGTAGGGCTTTTTGGAGGGATCGAGCACCTCCAGGAAGCGGCGCTCCACGGTGTCGCCCCGGCGCTGCGGATCACCGCGCACGAAGATGGCCTGCGTCACAGGCTTGGCGCGGTCGGCCACGGCCATGGCGCGCGGAGGTGCTCCGGGATGCGTGGCCTCCACTTCGGAGACGGCGGAGTGCAGCTTGTTCAAATCCGCGCGGCCCTTGCCCAAAAGGCGGTAAGCGCCCTCCACCGAGTCGAGCGGAAAATCCAGCCAGCCGCCCTTGTCTTTGAATGCCGCGAGCACCTCGCCGAGCGGACCCTTCGGCTTCTTCACGGCCTCGGCCAGCACCTTGCCGTAGGCCTTCACGAGCGCCTCCTCATCCTTCGGCTTGGCCGCGCGAAGGGCGGCGAGCAGCGCGGGCTGCACTTCGGCGCGGCTGCCGGGCACGCGGCCATTTTCCAAAATGCCCTCAATGATGCCCGCCTTCCTGTCCGCCGAGGCGCTCGCCACTCGCGCCAGCGGGCCGAGCACCGAACTGGCCTGCCAGTCCTCCCGCCGGCGGAGTTCGCTCCATTGGCGGCTGATGGGTGTGAGCGCGGTCTCCATCATTTTATTGCCGGTGATGAGCTTGCGCACGTCCGCCGTCTTGCGGATCTCCATCTGGCAGAGCGCGTCGAAATAGAGTTCCGGCTTCGCCAGCACATCCGCCACGGCCTTGTCCTTCAGGTCCTGCACAAAGGCCTCCAGCGCCTGCTTGGCGGCGCCTTTTTTCGCCTCGTAATCCGCGCGCTGCTCCGGCGTCGGCTCCGCCTGCTTGAGCGCGATCTCCGGCAGCTCCTCGGCATCCTGCGTGCTGGCGAAGACGCCATACATGGCATAAAAATCCGCCGTCGGGATGGGGTCATACTTGTGGTCATGGCAGCGCGCGCAGGCCACAGTCATGCCCATGAGGCCGCGCGTCACCACGTCAATGCGGTCGTTGATGATCTCATCCACCCGCCCCCGGAAGCGCGGCCCCACCGTCATGAATCCGAGCGCCGCCAGTGTCGGATCGTCCTTCTCCAGGCCGAGCTGATCCGCCGCGATCTGCTCCTGGAGGAAACGGTCATACGGCTTGTCCGCATTGAAGGCGGCCACCACATAGTCGCGATACGTCCACGCGAAGGGATACCTCAAATCCTGCTGCGCGCGGAAGTCCTGCGTGTCCGCGTAGCGCGCCAGGTCCAGCCAGTAGCGCCCCCAGCGCTCGCCGAAGTGCGGGGAGGCCAGCAGCCCGTCCACCAGCGCCGACACGGCGGCGTCCGCATCTTTGGCGAAGTCGGCGCTGAAGCGCTCCACCTCCTCCGGCGCGGGCGGCAGGCCCGTCAGGTCAAAATGAATGCGCCGCATCAGGGTGCGCGCGTCGGCGCGGGGAGAGCGCGCCAGATTTTTTTCACCCAGCTTCGCGGCCACCAGCGCGTCAATGCGCGCCGGGCCGTCCGCGAGCTGCGCCGCCGCCAGCACCGGCACGGGCTGGAAGGCCCAGTGCGTGGCCGCCTTTTTGAAAAACAGCTCCTGATTTCCCAGCGTGGACTCCCCGCCCTCCGCCGCCACGCCCGCCTTGGCCGGCCACTTCGCGCCCTGGTCAATCCACGCGCGCAACACGGCGATCTGGTCCTCCGTGAGCATCTCCTCATCCGGCGGCATCTCCATGTCCGGCTCCAGGTGCGCGATGAACTGGATGAACGGGCTCTCCGCGCTGTTCCCAGGGATGATGGCCGGCCCGTAAGAGCTGCCGCCCTTCAGCGCCGCTTCCCGCGAGTCCAGGCGCAGCCCGCCCTTCTGCTTGTCCGCGCCGTGGCAGGAAATGCAGTGCTCCGCCAGCAGCGGATGCACGTCACCGAAATACTTCACCGGTCTGCCCGCCGGTTCCGGCAGGGACGAGGTGTCCACACCGCCGCGCTTCTTCGGCGCGGCCGCGTGGGAGGAAAAAACAGCCGAGGCGCACACCAGCGCGCCCAGCCAGATCCAGGGATGCTTCTTGTTCATGGGGGTTTGCTCCCGGAAACGCGGTCATGCGTCGGGTATTGCACGGCGCTTCGCACCTGCAAAGCGAGTCTCCGCCCGCCTGCTGCTGCATTTAAACTCCGGGTCGTCTTCCCAAATGGAACTTCATTTGAAGTTGAGACAAGACGTCTTTTGGAAGTGAAAAATTGGATTCTTATTTGTGCCATTCATTCCCAAAAACTGCTCGGGTCCATTTTCGGTCAATCAACACAAGACTTTGATTTCGAGAGAGTTTTGAGCCTTGAGGTGCCTTTGGCATGGCCCGTGCAGGAATATGAAAATGTCATCTGACTAACCTCAAACCCAAATCCAACCCTTATGAAAATCACACGCTTCAATCCATCGCTTAACCTTGGCCGCGTCGCCGACTTCGACCAGTGGCTGCGCAATCCTTTTGCCGCCTTCCCGCTGATGGGGCAACTGCTGGGAGACTTCGCTCCCGCTTTCACCTCGGGCCGCCCCGCCACGGATGTCCATGAGGACAAGGACAACTACTATGCCTGTTTCGAACTGCCTGGCGTGAAGAAGGAGGACCTCAAGGTCGAAATCCACGACCGCCTGCTCAATGTCAGCGCCGAGCGCAAGGAGAAAAACGGCGAGCAGGAGTCGTCCCTCACACTCTGCCGCTCGATCTCGGTGCCGGAAGGCGTCAATGCCGAGGGCATCTCAGCCAGGCTCGAGGACGGCATCCTCGTCGTGACCCTGCCGAAGCAGGAGCACCGCAAACCCAAGCTCATCGAAATCGCCTGAGCATCTGTTTCCGCGAACATCCAGCCCATCCAAGCCATGACCACCACCCTTGAAAAACCCGCCCGCGCCGAAGCGGACGAAAACCTGCTCAAGCCGCTCTACCGCATCAACGGCAATGAGCACGCTTATGAAGTGCGCGTCGAACTGCCCGGAGTGCCGAAGTCCGGCGTCTCGATTGACCTGGAGGACAACATCCTCACCATCCGCGGCAAACGCGCAGCCGGAGTGCCCGACGGCTGGAAGACCCTGCATAGCGAGATTCCGGCCCTCGACTTCCTCCTGCGTCTGCGGCTGAACACACCCGTGGACGAGGAAAGCCTGAAGGCAGTCGTGGAAAACGGCGTCCTCAGCGTGCATCTCCCGGTCAAGGAGGCCGCCAGACCGCGGCGGATTGAGATTCAATAATCTACACGGTTGCCTGATCCGCATGGCGCGGCGCTCGCAGGAGTGCCGCGCCATTTTTCATCCCGCGATGCCGCCTGCAAACAGGTTCCGGGTGCGTTGCCTGCTTGACGAAACCCTTGTGCATGGGCTTCCATGGCGCGTAATGCCCGCCGCAGTTCCCCAATCCAACCGCGATGAGCCGGAGAGCCATCCTCCCGCGCGCGGCGCGGGGGTGCTCCGGGATTGGATCATCCTCGTTTTTGCCTCCATCCATGCGCTGAAGCTGCTGGCGGGTGTCATTCCCGAGGCGTCGCGGCCCGTCCCCGTGCCGCACGAACTGGCCCAGGCATATGAGGCGCTGACTGGCAGCAAGCAGAGATGGACGATGTTCGAGACAATCCCCAGCTATCACAAATGGCGATCACGGCTTGTGATCACAACGCCGGATGGCAGGACGCGCGAGCTTGGGCCTTTACTTCCAGGTTTCCAGGAATGGATGGAACCAGCGCCGGTGAGGCTTTATGTGCAGAATGAGCGGCTATTCTCCGGCGATCATTCTCCTGTGATGCGCGAGGCGTGCCTGCGCCGGCTGGACGATGAATTGCGCGGGCGCGGACTCATCGCTCCCGGCGAGCGCTGGCATCTGGAGACCCTTGAGGACTTCACCAGGCATCTCGTGCATATCGGCAGGGACGGCCGTCTTTATGAAAGGCGCGTGAATCGTCATGAGCCGCCGCCAGCGCCAGCCGGAGAACGCATGGAGGCACGATGAAGCACGACGCGCTCAAAGCCACCCTGCCGGGAAAAATCTTTCTCTCCACCGAGGATGAGCGCGTTTACGCTGCTGTGCGCATCGGCCTGGCTCTCGCGGCCTTGTGGAGCCTGGTCATGCTCTGGCCTTTGCGTGTCACACTTCTTGCCGAGGAGGGATCTGTGCCTCAGGCGGCCGCGGCAGAGCAGAGTGAAATGTGTACCGTGCTGCTCTTTCACTTTTTCCCTTCGGGGGACGGCGTCACATTGCTCATGCTGCTGGCCGGGGCCGCCATGCTGCTGCTGATGGCAGGCGTGCTGCCGAGGATGGCGGCGTTTTTTGTTTTTCTCTGGCAGCTATCCCTCATGGAGCGCGCCCCGCTGGCGGCGGCGGGGTGGGACATGGTGCTGCGTTCCTTCAGCTTCCTGGTGCTGGTCAGCCCTCTGGGAAAATGCTGGTCCCTGCTGGCGATTATCGGGCGGCGGAGCAGCGTTCCGGCGCGGGTCGCGCGCTACGGCCTGGTGCTCATGCGCCTGCAGGTGCTGGTGGTTTACTGGCAGACCGTGGTGCTCAAGCTGGCGAACCCCAATCCATATTGGTGGAACGGCGAGTTTCTGCCCTACTTCCTCCTGTCGGAATACTCGCGCTGGCCTGGAGCCTGGGTGGCGGAATACGCGGACGCGCTGGCTCTGGGCACCTGGGCCGCCTTGCTGGCGGAGGCGGTCGTGCCTGTGTTGCTGCTCATCCGCAGGACGCGCTTTTATGGCATGGCGCTTGGCATGATCCTGCATGGACTGATCACCCTGGCAGCGCCGCAGATCGGCCCGTTCATGGTGGTGATGGCCGCGACTTATGCGGCTTTCCTCACAGGGGAGGATGTCCGGCGCATCGGGCAATGCCTCACAGCGCTGGCAGCGCGCTTTTCAGCGCGGCGATGAAGCGGTTTTCCTCGGACGTCAATCCATCCCGCGACAGGATGTTGGACACGACTCCGACCGCCTCCGCCTGGCTGGACGCATCGGTGAATGCTTTCGCCCTGGAGGCGATGTAATCATTTGCCGCCGCGTCCGACTCCGCCGCCTCCCTGGCGCGGGCGAAGGACTTTTCGATGAACAAATTCTTCGGATACTCCGACTCCCAGCCTTCCGCGATGAAGGCCGATTCGATGAGCGCCTCCTCGGTCAGAGAAATGTGCGAGTCCGCGTAGATGGAGAGAGTCAGAAGGTCAAAGAGCGCCTCGCGCTGTGTCTGGTTCATGAGGGTGGAAAGTGTGGTGCTGAATCAAACAAAATCGGGCCGCGGCATGAATGAGTCGCAGACCTCATCCATGCCGCGCCAAGCGGCGCATCAGGCGCCGACAACGTACTCGTACATGCCGTGGCGGCCGGGGTAGGGGATGGGGTACTTGCCGTTGGCATCGGCTTTCAGCGGCGCGGGGCCGTCGAGGCTGAGCTTGTCCGCATCCGGGGCGAACTCATGGTCGTGCGCCATGAGCTGGTCGTAGGTGACGAGCTGGCCGGTGTGGGCGGACATGCGGCCCATGACGGTGACAAGGCTGGCCTTGGCGCCGCGCTCGACCTCGCTGTAGGGCTTGCCGTTGACGATGGCGTCAATGAGGTCCTGCCACTCCAGGTCGTAGGGGTTCGGCTCGGGCTGCTTGCCGCGCCAGATGATGTTTTTCGGGTCCTTGTTCTGGCCTTTGAAGGTCATCGCCTTGGAGGGGAAGTGGCCGGCGGTGGAGACCACGGCCATGCCCTTGGTGCCATGCACGTAGCTGGCGAACTCGTTGTGCGTCTTCATGGCGTTGCGGCCTTCGAGCCAGAACTTGGTGCCGTCGCGGAAGGTGTACTCGACGCTGTAGTGGTCGAAGTTCTGGTCCACATAGTCGCCGCGGTCGGTGCGGCCGCCGGTGGCCTTGGCCTCGATGGGGAAGTCGTTCTTCATCCAGCAGATCTCGTCAATGTTGTGGATGTTGAAGTCGCTGAACGCGCCGCCGGAGGCCCAGAGGAAGGAGTGGAAGTTTTTGATCTGGTAGATCAGCTCGCTGGGGTCGGTCTCCGGGTTGCGCGGCTGGGTGAAGCAGGTGCCCACGGGGCCTTGCAGGCGGTAGGCGCGGCCGAGGATGATGTCGCCGATCTCGCCCTGCTGGATGCGGTCGAACAGCTCGCCACGCACGCGGCAGTGGCGGCACATGAGGCCGACGCCGACCTTGAGGCCCTTGGCGTCCGCCTGCTTGCCCAGCTCAAGCATGCGCTTGCCGCTGGGGGCGTCTACGCAGATGGGCTTTTCCATGAAGACGTTCACGCCTTTTTCGATGGCGTATTTAAACTGCACCCAGCGGAAGGCGGGCGGGGTGGCGAGCACGACCACGTCGCCGGGCTTGAGCATGTCAATCGCCTGCTTGTAGGCGTCGAAGCCGATGAATTTGGCGTCGGCGGAGACGGAGAAGCGGTCGGGGTGCTTGTTGCTGAGGCCGTTGAAGCTGGCTTCGAGGCGGTTTTCCTGCACATCGGCCATGGCGATGAGGCGCGTGCGCTGCTTGACGCCCATGGCATTGCTGGAGGCACCGGTGCCGCGGCCGCCGCAGCCCACGAGGGCCACATTGATGGTGTCATCCCCCTGGGCGTGGACATAGGGGATCTGGATGCCCGAAAGCGCGGAAAGCCCGGCGACGGTTTTGCCGGTGGTCTTCAAAAAATCGCGTCGGGACGAGGGGTAGAGGGATGAATTTTCCATAAGGCTTGCAGAATGCGCAAAAACAACGCGATTACGCAAGCACAACTTGCCCCTCCCTGCTCAGAAGAGGCGGCCTGTTCATGCCAGGATGCCCGTCGCCACCTCGCCGCTCACATTCGTCAGGCGGAAATTCCGGCCGCCGTAGTTGTAGGTGAGCTTCGTGTGGTCGAGACCGAGCAGGTGCAGCATCGTGGCGTGCCAGTCGTGAATGTGCATGGGGTTCAGGGCGGCCTTGTAGCCGATCTCGTCCGTCGCGCCGTAGCGCAGACCTCCCTTCACGCCGCCGCCGGCCATCCAGATGGAGTAACCTTTGTGATTGTGATCGCGGCCGTCCCCGGCTTGCGCATACGGTGTGCGGCCAAACTCGCCCGCCCAGACGACGAGCGTGTCCTTGAGCATGCCGCGCGTCTTCAAATCAGTGAGCAAGGCAGCGATGGGCTGGTCCGTGGCCGCGCAATTTGCGGCGAGCTGCTCGCGCAGGCGGTTGTGATGATCCCATTGCACGCCGGAGGCGATTTCGATGAAACGCACGCCTGCCTCGGCCATGCGCCGCGCCAGCAGGCACTGCCGCGCAAATTGATCTTTCCCGCCACCGATGCCGTAGAGCTTCAGGATATGCTCCGGCTCGCCACGCAGGTCGAGCACGTCAGGCACCTCGCTCTGCATGCGAAACGCGAGTTCAAACGATTCAATCGCGCCCTCAATCTCGGGATGATGTCCATCGCGCTCCATCTTGCGCTCGTTCAAGCCACGGATGAGGTCGATCTGCGCGCGCTGGAGATCGCGCGGCACGTTTTTGTTCTCGATGTTCTTCATCGGCGGCCCTGGAGCCACGTCCTTCTTCAAAAGCGCCGCATACAAATCGGGAAGCTGCGATCCGCCGATCTTCGTTCCCTGGCAGATCGCGGGCAGAAACGCGCTGCCGTAGTTCTGCGCACCGCCGTTGTCCGCAGGCGGATTCAGCGTGATGAAACCCGGCAGATTCTCATTCTCCGTGCCCAGACCATAAAGCGACCACGCGCCCACCGAAGGGCGCACGAACTGAAAACTGCCCGTGTGCATCTGCACAAACGCCTGCGCATGATTCGGCAGGTCGGTGTTCATCGAATTGATGATGCACAGGTCGTCCGCGTGCTTCGCCAGCTTCGGATACAGCGTCGTCATCCATTGACCAGATTGGCCATACTGGCCGAAAGGATGCACCGCGCCAAACAGCTTCGCCCCCGCCGAATCACGCCCCAAAGTCGCCGTTTTGCCGTCGCGCTTCGCCAACTCGGGCTTGTAGTCAAACAAGTCCACATGCGATGGCCCGCCGCGCATCGTGAGAAAGATCACGCGCTTCGCCCGTGCCGCGAAATGCGGCGTTTTCGAGGCCAGACCGCTTCTGGCCTGCGCCAGCGCGGAAAAGGCCAGCCAGCCGATGCCGGAGGACATCGTCGTGAGCATGTGACGGCGTGAGAATGGATGCGTGTTCATGGTTTGCTGTTTCTGGCTGGTTTCTTTCCTGCAAGCTCCGCCTCGATCTGCGCCACGGTGGGCAGGCTGCTTTGCAAATCCGGTGGCAGTGAGTCCACGAGCTGTGTCTTCCATGCCGCAACACCAATGGGCTTGGCAATGCCGCGCAGCGCATACTCGACGACGAGCTTGTTGCGCCCCTTGCACAAAAGGAGGCCGATGGCCGGCTGGTCGTCGGGATGCCGCAGAAGATCATCCGCTGCAGAAAGATACAGGTTCATCTGCCCGGCATCCCCGGCCTGAAACTCGCGGTTTTTCAACTCCACCACGACGTAGCGGCGCAGACGCATATGATAGAAAAGCAGGTCCAGGTAAAAGTCCTCACCGCCCACCTCCAGATGCACCTGCCGTCCGACAAAGGCGAAACCGGTGCCCAGTTCCAGCAGGAATTTCTGAATGTGGTCCACCAGCGCCTGCTCCACCTCGCGCTCGCGGCGCGGATCACCCGTGCCGACAAAATCGAAGAGATACGGGTCTTTGAAAATCTGCGCCGCGAGATCAGAATCCGCCGGTGGGAGCGTGAGAGCGAAATTGTTCTGAGCCTTGCCATCACGCTCATGCAGGCGGCCCTCGATCTGGAGACAGAGGACCGGCTGCGACCAGCCCTCCTGCGCCGCCTTTTGCGCATACCAGAGCCTCTCTCCCGGCGTTTTCAGCTTGTCGAGCAGGGCGATGTTTTGCTTCCACGGCAATTGTGCAACCACCCGTTGCACAATTGCCTCCTCGGGCCATGCGGCGGCAAAGGCGCGCATGTACTTGAGATTGCGCGGCGAGAGGCCCTGCATGTCGGGAAATGCCTCGCGGAGGTCGTTGGAGAGACGGTCAATCACCTTCGCGCCCCAGCCCTCCGCCTGCTGGCGGGCGAGGATGACGCGGCCCACCTCCCAATAGGAAATCACCATGGAGGCATTCGCGGCCAGCACCGTGCGCAGGCGCGCTTGGCGCACGCGCTCTTTGATCTCAGTGAGCATGCTGCCGTAGCCGGACGGCATCTCCGAGGCGGGCGCAGGGGCCGTGAATCGCGCATCATCACGCGCACGACCGCGTGAGAGCCGTTTTTCAGGGGCGACACGGACGGGGGAGGTGGATTTCTTGGGGCGTGGCATGAGATCAGATCGGAAACGTCGGGGCGATGCTCATCTTTGGGCCGCCTCCAGCCCCGGATCATCAAGATCGAGGCGGTAGAGGATCTGGTTGTAGTCGTAACGCGGGGTGGCGTGCGCGTGTCTGGCGAACTCTTTCGTGTAGGTGCCCTCGAAGAACAGCACGGGCGATCCGGCGGGCGTGAACTCGGGATGAATGCGCGGGTTGTAGAAGGTGTAGTTCTCGTGTGTCAGCACTTTCACCGCCGTGCTCCATGGCCCGGTCGGCTCATCGGCCTCGGCATACCACAGCTCGCCAAAGACGGACGGTTTGCCGAAGTTCTCCATGAACACGGTGACCCAGCGCTTGCGGAAGTCACTCCACGCGATCGAACCGCTGTGTGGTTTGACTTTGCCGCCATCCGTGGACGCAAGCGTCTCTTGCGGCTTCAAGACCTCCCACGTCGATGAATCCTGCCAGGCCTCGAACGTCGCCGGGCAGCGCAGGGTCGGCAGCGGATTGCCAAACAGCACCCATTCCTTCCCCATCGCGTCCTTCCAGAGCGCGGGATGGCCTTCGGGCATCGGCGTTTGCTTCGGAGCGGCGTCGGACTGCGTCCAAAGCACGCGCAGCAGGTCAAAGCGGCTCGTTTCGTCATTCCACACGCACAATCCGGACTCGTAGGCGTCCAACGGCGGTTTGATCTTCACATAACTGCCGACGAGACGCTGCGTGCCCGTTTTGTCTGGCAGGCTCACATACGCTGTGACCCATGTCGGGCCGCTGCCGGGCATCTTTGCCACGCCGCGCTGTCTGCCTTTGTCATCGGTAAAGTAATCGAGCCTCAGCCGCAGCGGCGGCTCCAGTGAGGTCAGGGGCTGGACTGCGGTCGTGGCGCTGCTCATGTCGAAAATGCCCAGCGGATAATTGGGCATCGTCGTGTCGCCCCAGGCCCAAAACAGGCGGCCGCGATGCACCGCGTTCTGCACGCTGTCGGAACCATGAATGCCCGAGTCCTGCCAGTCCAGATTGCTGCCGAGTTTCTGGCTCTCCGCGAACAAGCCCGCGCCGGTGATCCTGCCGATGCGTTTCGCGATGTTCATACGGTTCACCTCAATCCGCAACGTCTCGCCAGGCTCCGGCGTGATCCGCACACCACGCATGCCAAAACCATCCTTCGGCACCCCGTAACCGTGGCCGATGACATCGAACCAAATCTGCCGGCCCATCAGTTCCGGCGCGTCCATCGCGATGACGCCCGCGTTGTCGGTGATGAAGCGCATCTGGTGCGTGGTGCGCAATTCCACCAACGGCACCGGCCAGCCGCTGCCTTTCTCCACCACCTCAATGCGGCACGGTTTTGGTGTTTCCGCGTGCGCAAACGACGGTACAAAGGCAAGAATCGAGAAAATGACAACGCGTATGCTCATGGGGGCAGGTGAGCGGAAGGCGTCGGGAGAATAAGATTGGAAAACAGCTCCCAACGGTTAGGTTCGCAGCATGAAACCAGTCGAAATGGAGACAACGCCCCTCGAAAGCGCCGCCGAGCGCGCCAGGCGCAAGCAGGCCGCCGCACGGGAACTGATCCGAAAAAGCGGCAGGGACGGCAGCGGTGTGTTTGGCAGGCTCCCAGATGACGAGATGACCCGTGAGGCCTGGGCGCTCGGAGAGGCATGGCGCAAGTCAGAGGCTCCCTGAATGACACATGTTCATCCTGGACACCAATCACCTCCGGGAGCTCACGGACGGCACCGTGCTGGGCGAAAAGCTCCGCCAGCGCATCCTTGCTTCGAAGACCGGTGTTGTGACTTCGATCATCAGCGCGGATGAAAGCCTTCGTGGCTGGCTGGCGCTGATTGCGAGGGCAGCCTCGCCGGAACGCGAATCCGAGGCTTATTCCAGACTCAACGAAACCATCAGCATTCTCGGCGACCTCGTTCGACTTCCCTACGACCTGGATGCAGCGGCCCGGTTCCAGTCTTTTCGCAAAGCGGGCGTTCGCATCGGCTCCAAAGATCTTAAAATCGCCTGTATAGCGCTTGAGTACGACGCCACCGTGCTGACACGCAACACGAGGGACTTTGCTGTTGTCCCAGGTTTGAAAATGGAAAACTGGCTGGATTGACTTCATGGCTGATTCAATCCGCGAAACGAAACTCCGCGCTGCACAGCAGGGACTGGCAGAAGACAGCGAGCAGCTTGGATGGATCGCCCGGGGAGGTTTGGAAGAAGGATTCAGCCAGTTGCTGCTCCTTCGCGTCCGGGGCGCGGTTGAAGCAGAGGGTAAAGGCGCGGCGGATTTGTTCAGCGCGTCCCCCTTTTTCACTTTCGAGGCACTTCGCCAGTGCGGCGGCCATTTCCTGCACGAAGGGGCCGTTGAGAAGGTAGAGCGCCTGGAGGGGCACGTTGGTCACGTCGCGATCTCCAGTCACCAGATTCGGATTCGCCACGTCGAACTGCTCCAGCACGTCGGGAAGATGATCGCGGATCACGGGCAGGTAAATCGAGCGGCGATGCGAGCCGTCGAGATCGGGCGGCAGCTTCGTGTTGAAGCCGATCAATGACACCGACTGCCCATCCAGTTCCGCCACGAGTGATCCGGGACGACGCGAGGTGTCCAACAAGCCTGAAACTGCGAGCATCGAGTCACGAATCACCTCCGCATCGAGCCGGCGCTTGTTTGCGTGCGAGAGGAGGCGGTTGTCGGGGTCGATGGAGTCGTGGAGTACTGGAGTGTTGGAGTTCTGGGCATGAATCCCATGCTCCATCACTCCATCACTCCCCTGCCTGTAAGTCTCCGACATCACGATTTCCTTGATCAGCTTCTTCACCGACCAGCCTCCGTCCATGAACTTGATCGCGAGGTAATCGAGCAGTTCAGGATGACTCGGGCGCTCGCCGCTGAAGCCGAAGTTGTCCACGGTGCGCACCAGGCCTGTGCCAAAGAGATGCCGCCACACGCGGTTCACCATCACACGCGCGGCGAGCGGGTTTTCGCGGCTGGTGAGCCACTTCGCCAGCTCAAGGCGGCCGCTTTGCTCCTTGGGCACGGCGATTTTCAGATCCATCACGCGAGGGAATCCGCGCGGCACGACCTTGCCGGGATGCGCGATCTCGCCGCGCTCGTAGAGCGCCGAATCATGAATTTTCCCGTCCTTCGCACCCATGCACAGAGGCAGGGCGCGGCCCTTTTCATCCACCGCCTCCAGCGCGCCCTCCACGCCGCCGCGCGACCAGATGATGCGCAGCGCGTTGCCCAGCAGTTTGTTGAACTCGCCGCTGATGTCGCGGTTCTCCGCCTTGGCCTTCGCGATGTAGTCGTTCATCTCCTTGTCTTCGGCGTTCAGCTTCGCCAGATCGGTCTGGAGCTGCTTCACCCGCGCCGGGGGCAGCGATTTGCCGACGATGGTCTGCCCCGGTAAATCCGGCAGACGGATGAGGTGGCCGTGGTTGTTGTTTTCGGAGTCAATCCAGTTCCCGTAAAAGGTCTGCGTGCTCTTGAAGATGCCCGCGAGGCCATAGTAGTCCTCCATGCTGAAGGGCTCCGTCTTGTGATCGTGGCAGCGCGCGCAGGCGATGCTGCTGGCGAGCACGGCGCGTGTCACGGTGTCGAGCTGTTCATCGGCCACATCAGCGGCGAACTGCGCTTTGTTCTGCTCGTTGAGCCCCTTCGGCCCCATGGCGAGAAGTCCGGTGGCTGTGAGCAGGCGCGCGCGTTCCGCGTCATCTTTGGCGGGCAGCAGATCTCCGGCGATCTGCTCCGTGATGAAGCGGTCGAAGGGAATGTCCGCGTTCACCGCGTCGATGACGTAATCGCGGAAGCGCCACGCGTGCGGGAAGGTCAGGTTGGACTCGCGGCCGTTCGATTCGGCATAGCGCGCGACGTCCAGCCAGTGGCGGCCCCAGCGCTCGCCGAAGCGCGGTGATTTCAAAAGGGCGTCCACATGCTTCTCGTAGTCCGACGGGTCGGACATGTCCGACGGCGGAAGACCCACAAGATCGAAAGAAAGCCTCCTTTTCAGCACACCTGCCTCCGCACGAGGCGCGGGCTTCAAACCGGCAGCCGCCAGTTTCTCGCGAATGAAGCCGTCGATGCCCTGCGCTGCGTTTTTCGGCATCACGGGCTTTTGATAGGCCCAAAACTTCTTTCCGCTCTCAACATCCACCGGCGGACGCTCCGCCGCTTTCGCGGCTGATTCACGCGGATCAGCCGCGCCGGTCTTGATCCACGATTCAAAGTCCGCGATGACCGAATCCGGCAGTTTCGGCTCCTTCGGAGGCATTTCCAGATCGGGGTCACTGTGCTTGATCGCGGTCAGTAACAGGCTTTTCGCAGGATCGCCTGGCACCACCGCTGGTCCCGTCTCGCCGCCTTCGCGGATGCTGTGCTTCGTGTCGAGCATGAGCCCGCCCTTCGATTTGCCCGCCTCGGCGGAGTGGCACTCGTAGCAGTGCTTCACGAGCACGGGGCGGATTTTGGCCTCAAAGAAGGCCGTGTCGTCCGCGAGCACGCTGGTGGTGAAGAGAAAGAGGATCGCGTGTTTCATCGGGCAGGATCGAGTTTGGAGACCGGGGCGGGATTGGCGGCACTGTCTTTTTTTTGCTCCAGCCAGTTCGCGGTGCTGGATTTCGGCCACGATTCACTGATGCAGCGCAGAGGAGCGTCCTCGCGCCACAGCAACCATGCGGGCGCGCCGTCGTGCAACGCGGCAAAGGTCAGTTCGGTGGCTGATTTCCACGCGGGCATCGTGCGGCACTGCCACGACGGATGCGGTGGCGAGATGATCTGCGTTTTGCCGGTGGCGATCTCGACCACGGCCACCGCGTCTGTCTCGCTCTCCACCACGGCGACGCGTTTGCCATCCGGCGAGGCGGTGAAGAAGCCGAGATTTACCGGCAGATCGCCCGGCGCGGTCGGCACCGGTGTCACCGCGCTGCCATCGGCGGCGATAAGGAATAAAAGCGGTGACAACTCCGGCCCCGTGCCTGTCGCTGGCAGCGTGACCGGCTGGCTGGCGAAGAGCACGCGCCCGTCCGCCAGCACCTGCACCACCGGGCGGTTCAGTGTGACCGCCGTGGCCAGCGTGACCGGCTTCCCAGGGTTTGCGAGTGCTCCATTCCCGTCAATGACGCTGACGCGGTGGATGCTTTGCAGCTTTTCTCCCTCGCCACCGAGCGGCGCCATGAAAACGAGCGACCGGCCGTCCGGCGTCCAGTCAAACGCTCCGCTCGCCAGACGCGCCACCGTCTGCCCCGCGCCGCCATCGAGTGGGATGACCTCCAGCGCCGCGCTTTCGCCATCCTCGTCGAGACGCAGAAACGCCAGCGCGTCATGCCTTGGAGACATGCGTGGCATCAATGCAGGCCGTAGCAAGCTGCAGACGAGCGGTGTCGAATTGATAAACTCTGTGTCACCCAGTTTGAACATGCACAGCTCGCTGATCTCATAACCCGACTCAGGTTTCCCGAATTCCCCGGCCAGTTTCGCCCCCTCCGGCAGCGCGAGGAGCAGTTTCTCGACGCGCTCCGGCTCCTGCTCGAATTTCCGTCGCGCAGCGTGTGCGAAGCGTGCCATCTGACCTTCCGGCAGGCTGGCGATCAGGTCTTCAAGCGTCTTCGTCTCATCTCCCAGGCGCTCCGCAGCTTCAAGCATGGGGATGATGAGAGGCAGCATCGTCTCCACCGAGCGAATCTCCTCCGCCGGGATCAAGGCGATCAGTTCGTCCCATTTGGCGACGATTCGCGTGCGCTGCGCCACAAAGCCGCTGCCATCGCGCAGCCAGCTCACGCTTTTGAAGAGATCGCCCTGCTTTCCGAGATCCAGTGGTCGCGAGCGATGGCCGTCAGCCGTCACAAGTTGAACCATGTCTCCTGCGGCGACCACCGCGACATCTCCCTGCGGCGACCACCACACTCGATCCTCCGGCAGGCAGCCGGAGAGCAGAATGGCAAGCATGGGCGGAAAGAGCATGGGGAACAGGCGTCCCGCCTGTTCAGCACAGGCGGGATGCCTGTGCCCCATGCTTGAGTTCAAATCGCGCTTGGCGGCATTCATCGCAGGGATTTGTTTTGGAGCTTGTCCGTGTCCACGCGCACCACCTGCACGCCGGAGCCCGCTGGATCAAAGGACATGCGGTATTGTGCCCACGGACTCTGCTGGCGCGGTTTTGACGCATTTTCCACCATGGCCTCGGGAGTGGGCGGCGCGTGGTTGCGCCCCGCGAAAAATCCGCCGCCGCCCGCCAGCAGCGCGACTGCCGCCGCGCGCGCCATCCAGGGCGTCGGCGCGGCCTTTTTCACGATGAGCGGCGTGTGAAGCACTGCCGCCGGCACTTGCGCCAGCTCGGTATGCCGCAGCACGGCCTCGCGCGTGGCATCAAGGGATTGCAAAATGCGCTCCGCCTCGGCGCGGGCCTGCGCGTTGGCCGCCAGATGATGCTCCAGCAGCTCCGCCGCCTCCGGTGAAAGCTCGCCGAGATGATGGTCAATGATCAGTGCGTGAAGGGACTCGGTTTTCATGGGGATTCAGGGGTCAATTTCATGTTTCAAACGATGGCGCACCTCCGCCACGGCGTGATGCAAACGCGAGCGCACGGTGCCGATGGGAATGCTCAAAGCTTCGGCGATCTCCGCGTAGGACAGTCCCTGTGCGAAACGCAGGTCCAGAATCTCGCGCTGGATCGGCTGCAGCGCCGCGATGGTCTGCCGCGCCGCTTCCACACGGTCGTCGTCGTCCGGCGCGGGAACATCCGCCGCAGCCTCAAATGGCACCGTCTTTTCACGCGCGCCGCGCGACCACGCCGCCTGGCTCAGATGCCGCGCGATGCCGAACAAATAGCCGCGCGCGCATTTGGGATTCTTTCCATCGCGCAGCCCGCGCGCCATTTCGAGAAAGGTCTGCTGTACCAGATCCTGCACGCCTTCGTCACCGCCATGCCGCCGCGCGAAGTAGCGCGTCAGATCCCCCGCGCTCTCCGCGAAGAGGCGTTCGAGCAGGGGAGGATGTCCGGTGGTGTCCACGAGGTTGGATAGCCATTCGGCGGCTGCCAGCGCAGCCTACCATTCGAGACGTGACTTTGACGATGCAAAAGGTTCACAGGAAATTTAACGACCCGGGCCGACCCTTATCAAACTCACTCCGCCGCGCTCACATGGCGCAGCATCCACTCCGCCACCTCGGCATAGATGGGGAAGTCGGTGATGAGCACATTGTCATGATCAGCGCCTGGGATCTCGATCCACTTTTTCTCAATCCCGGCGGGCAGCGCGTCAAAGAGACGCCGCCCGGCGGACATGGGCACCACGCGGTCGGCGCTGCCATGCGCGATGAGCGCTGGCATGCCCAGGGATGCCGCTTTCCGCCCCGGCTGGATGTCCGTCAGGGCGACACCCGACCGCATTCGATAGACCGCGCCCGCCATCCGCGCCCAGGCCGGGCCGCTCCATCCGCCGAACAGTTTCGAAGTCTGATGCTCCACCACCGCGGTGAAGGAGTCGAAGCTGGCGATGACCACCAGCGCGCGCCAGGGCGCGTCCGCCTGCGCGGCGGAATGCACCACCACCGAGCCGCCCATGGAGATTCCCAACAGACCGGCGGGCCGCGGCTCGAAGCCAAAGCGCTCCGCCGCCTCTGTCAGCACGCGCGCGGGCAGCTCTGTTTCAAGCACTCCATAACCCGCATGGGCGGCCGGGTGGTCGCCATGCGCAGGCAGGTCTGGCATCAGGCAGCGGAAGCCGGCGGCGCAGAGGCGCTCGGCGATGAGCAGATAATCCTCCTTCCGTCCGCGCCGCCCATGCGCCAGCACGAGTGTGCCGGTGATCTTTCCAGGCTCCGCCAGCGTGATCCCGCGTTGCACAAGCTGTTCCCGCACTTTCACACCGCGCGCGCCGGGTTTTCCGCCGGGATGCGGCGCGCACATCACACAGGGTGTGCCGTCCTTCAGGGCAAAGGAGGCAAGCCCGACCCCGTGCGCGGCTGGATTATCCAGAAACTCACGGTGATAATCCTGCAATCCCCGCCTCTCCGGACTCGCGATCTCCGACCCCGCCCACAAAGCCAGGCCCGCCACCCCGGCAACGAAGACACCGAGAGTGACAAGCAGCATTTTGAGCAGGGTACGAAGGATGATCCGGGGCATGACCGGCCGAGGAATCCGCCCTCTCCACCGACTCGGCAAGCCATTTCAAAGGAGACCGGGACAATGAAGCGCCGAACACAGCCATGAGCACAGCCTGCGCGCCGCTTTCCCGCAGTGTTGAGGTATGAAGACCGGCTCCATCAAAACAAACTTGAGTCGGGGTGGCAGTCCTCATCGCCGGATTGACATGTCTGATACGCAGGAGGCTTGTTTGATAAGATGGAAATCCTGTTCTGCGCACTGGATGGCCTGCTCGTGAGGGGGAACTCGATGCTCGAAAACCTCCCTTCAGGCCTCGCACGACCTCCACCCTTGTCCAATCATGCCCGCGCTTTGTCTGGATGCCGCAGGCTGGCCGGGCCGCGTCAGAAGTCATGCCCGCGCGCGTTGGTTTGCAGATGCCATTCGTTTTCCCACAACCCGTCCGGATCCTCACGCTTGCCCTGGCCGCCGCCTGCCTGCCCGCCGCCGCCGTGGACTTCCGCCGCGAGGTGCAGCCGGTCCTTTCCGAGCACTGTTACCACTGCCACGGCGTGGATGAAAAGTCACGCAAGGGCGGCCTGCGCCTCGATGTGCGCGAGGCCGCGTTGAAGGGCGGCAAGAGCGACGGACCGGCCATCACCCCCGGCAAACCGGAGGAAAGCTCCATCCTCGTCCGCATGACGGCCCATGACGCCGATGAGATCATGCCGCCGCCGAAGGAGAAAAAGCCCGTCACAGCCGCGCAGATCGAGACTTTGAAAAAATGGATCGCCGAGGGTGCCGAGTATGCCGGGCACTGGGCTTTCGAAAGTCCGAAAGCTGAAGCTCGACATCCGACGGACGACAAGTCCCCGGTGGACGCGCTGGTGGAGGAGCGGCTCACCCAAGAGGACCTGAAGCTCTCCCCGCCCGCCGAGCCCGCCACCCTCGCGCGCCGCCTCTGGCTCGACCTCACCGGCCTGCCGCCGACTACCGAGGAAGTCGCGGACTTCGAGCTTCAAGCCGCGAATTCAGGACTTCAAGACGCCCTCGACAAATCCGCTGCCGAACTCCTGCAAACCGCACGCTACGGCGAAAAATGGGCCCGCGTCTGGCTGGATGCCGCCCGCTACTCCGACAGCAACGGTTATGAAAAAGACCTGCCGCGCCAGCAATGGGCCTGGCGGGACTGGGTGATCGCCGCGCTGAACCGCGACATGCCTTACGACCAGTTCATCATTGAGCAGATCGCGGGCGATTTGCTCCCCGGCGCCACACAGGAGCAGGTCATCGCCACCGGATTTCTGCGCAACGGCATGGTCAATGAGGAGGGAGCCATCGTGCCCGAGCAGTTCCGCATCGAAGGCGTCTTCGACCGCATAGACTGCGTGGGCAAAGCCGTGCTCGGCCTCACCCTGCAATGCGCGCAGTGCCACACGCACAAGTTCGATCCCATCACGCATGACGAATACTTCGGCATGTTCGCCTTCCTCAACAACGCCTACGAGGCGCAGACCTGGGTCTATGATGAAGCGCAGCAGAAGGCCGTCGCCAAAGTCCGCTCCGGCCTCACCAGCATCCGGGACCGGCTGAAAAAGCAAACCCCCGACTGGCAGGAAAAGCTGGCCGCCTGGGAGAAAAGTGTCGCCGCACAGCAGGCCGAATGGCAGCCTTTGCCGCCAAAAAAACTCATGACCGTCAGCGGGTTGAACCACCCCACGCGCTTGGAGGATGAATCCATTCTCACCCTCGGACATCCCTCATCCAGCAGCGATCATCTCATCTTTGCCGAGCCCGCGCTTGACGGCGTCACCGGCCTGCGCCTTGAGGCGCTCACCCACCGCGATCTGCCTCACACCGGCCCTGGGCACAGCCGGCATGGCATCTGGGCCATTACCGAGCTGGAGTGCCACACCCAGAAGCCGGGAGAGAAAGACTGGCAAAAGGTGGAGATGAAAAACGCCACCGCCGATTTCTCCGAGCCCGACCACCGCATCGAACCCGAATGGCAGACCAAGGCGGATGAAAAGAGCGAGCGCCGTGTCGGCCCCGTGGCCTTCCTCATAGATGGCAGCAACCTCACCGCTTGGCGCGCGGATCGAGGTCCCGGACGACGCAACGCCCCCTCCGTGGCCGTCGTGCAATTTGCCACGCCTTTGAAGGCCCCCGCCGGCACCCGGATGCGTCTCACCGTGCGCATGAATCACAGCGGCGACGGCAACGGCCGCGGCCAGCGCGCCATCGCCATGCTCGGACGCATGCGCTTCTCCACCACCCGCAGCACGACGCCGAAGACGCCCGCCGTGGACCACGCCGCGCAGCTCGCCATGCAGGTGCCTGCGGAAAAACGCGGCGCTGACGAGCATGACGCCCTTCTCACCGCATGGAGCCGCACTTTACCCGAAGCCAAAAAGCTCAACGACGAGGCCGAGGCCTTGTGGAAAAACTGGCCCGCCGAGCCGAAGACCTCCGTGCTCCACCTCGCCGAGCGCGAACCGGAGATGGCCCGATCCACGCATCTGCTCGAGCGCGGCGTCTGGAACCAGCCGAAGCACGACGTGCGGCCGCATGTTCCCGCCGCGCTGCATCCCCTGCCCGCCGGTGACACGGCCGACCGCCTCACCTTTGCCCGCTGGCTCGTGGACGAGCGCTCGCCTCTCACCGCGCGCGTCGCCGTGAACCGCGTGTGGCAGACTTTGTTCGGCACGGGCCTCGTGGAGACCTCCGAGGACTTCGGCACGCGCGCGCCCACGCCGGAGCACCACGCCCTGCTCGACTGGCTGGCCGCGGATTTCATGCGGAACGGCTGGAGCCAGAAGCACCTGCTGCGCACCATCGTCACCAGCAGCGTCTATCAGCAGCGCTCCACCCTCACGCCCGAACTGCGGGAGAAGGACCCGAACAACCGCCTGCTCGCCCGCGGCCCGCGCTTCCGTGCCGATGCCGAGACCGTGCGCGACATGGCTCTCGCCATCTCCGGCCTGCTGCACGAGCAGGTCGGCGGCCCCAGCATTTACCCGCCCGTGCCCCAGAGCGTGCTCGATTACAATTACAACCCGCCCGATTACTGGCACGCGCCCACCGATGCCCAGCGCTACCGCCGCAGCCTCTACCACTTCCGCAAACGCTCCATGCCCGACCCCGTGCTGCAGGCTTTCGACGCGCCGAACGGCGACTTCTCCTGCGCGCGCCGCACCCGCTCGAACACACCCCTAGCCGCCCTCACCAGCCTCAATGAAACGCTCTTTGTCGAAGCCGCCCAGGCCCTGGCCCAGCGCATCCTGCGCGAGGGCGGCGGCAATGACGAGTCCCGCATCCGCCGCGCCTATCTTCTCTGCACCAGCCGCGCCCCCACCGCCGCCGAGACCGGCGCCGTGCTCCGTCTCCTGGAGCAAAACCGCGCCCGCCTCCGCGCGGGCGAACTGAAAGCCGGAGAGATCGCCTTTTCCCCGCTCACCAAACCGGAGGCCCTCCCGCCCGACGCCACCCCCAACGACATCGCCTCCTGGACTCTCGTTGCGCGGGTGCTGCTGAATTTGGACGAGACCTTGAGCAAGTCTTGAAATTCGAAATTCGAAGCTCGAAGCTCACATTTCGAATTTCGAAGAACCCTCTGAAACCATGATGCTTTCTGAATTCACCGAAACCGAAGAAGACTTTCCTTCTTCGGGGGAGTTGGACTTTTGGGGAGTCCATGAAGCCGCCATCACCCTTCCAGCGTCGGCTGACTCTGCTATGTTGAGGGAAGAAGCCCGCCCTTATGATCTCGGCGAGCGCACGGCGGTATTCGGACAGAAGGTGATCCGGCTCGCGAAGACTGTTCCCTTCAATCCCGTGAACAATCCGATCCTTACCCAGTTGGTCAAAGCGGCGACCAGCCCTGGAGCCAACTACTGCGAGGCCAATGACTCGATTTCCGCCAAAGACTTCAAGCACCGCATCTCCATCTGCCGCAAGGAGGCCAAAGAAACTCGCTACTGGCTGCGCATGCTTGCCACTTCAGAACCCAAAATCACGGATGAAGCCCGCGCCCTCTGGCGCGAGGCCACGGAACTCAACCTGATCTTCTCCAGCATCTGGAGAAAAGCCTAATTCCTCAAAACTGATCCACATGTCCTCCACCTCTTCTCAGCCCCCACGAGCCTGCACGGAAAATTCGAAGCTCGAAATTCGAAGCCCGAGGCCCGATATACCAACTTCGAATTTCGATTTTCGATCTTCGAATTTCCTCCCCCGCCGCTGGTTTCTGCGCGACTGCGGAGTCGGACTGGCGGGCATTGCCGCGCACGCTTTGCTCTCGCGCGAGGCGGGGGCCGCCGTGCCGAGGCGCGCGGCGCATCATGAGCCAAGGGCAAAGCGGGTCATCCACATGTTCCAGGCCGGCGCGCCGAGTCATCTGGAGCTTTTCGATCCGAAGCCGGAGCTGGCAAAACGGGACGGGCAGCTCCCGCCCGCTGACCTCCTCAAAAACTACCGCGCGGCCTTCATCCAGCCGGACTCCGCCCTGCTCGCGCCCAAGTACAAGTTCAACCGCCACGGCCAGTGCGGCATGGAGTTGGGCGAGATCCTGCCCCACACCGGCTCCATTGCCGACGAGATCTGCCTGGTGCGCTCCATGCAGACGGATGCCGTCAATCACGCGCCCGGCCAGATCCTCATGAACACCGGCTCCGAACAGTTCGGCCGCCCAAGCTTCGGCGCGTGGACGCTTTACGGCCTGGGCAGCGACAGTGAAAACCTGCCTGGTTACGTCGTGCTCACCAGCGCCAAAGGCACCAGCGGCGGCGCCAGCAACTACGGCTCCGGTTTCCTCCCCACCCTCTACGGCGGCGTGCCCCTGCGCTCCACGGGCGATGCTGTGCTCTACCTGTCCAATCCGAAAGGCGTGGACGCCGCCGCCCAGCGCGCCTCGCTCGACACGCTGCACGAGCTGAACCGCCAGTCTTTCGGCGCCTTCGCCGATCCCGAGATCGCCGCGCGCATCGAGGCCTATGAAATGGCCTACCGCCTGCAAACCAGCGCCCCCGAACTCATGGACCTCTCCAGCGAGCCGCAGCACATCCTGGACATGTATGGCATCAAGGATGTGTCCACGCCCGGCTACGCGCGCAATTGCCTCCTTGCCCGCCGCCTCATCGAGCGCGGGGTGCGATTTGTGCAGCTCTTCCACGAGGCCTGGGACCAGCATGGCAACCTCACCAAAGCCATCAAGACCAACTGCCAGGACACCGACCAGGCCAGCGCCGCGCTGGTGAAGGACCTCAAGCAGCGCGGCCTGCTTGATGACACCCTCGTCGTCTGGGGCGGCGAGTTCGGCCGCACGCCCATGGTCCAGGGCGGCAATGACGGGCGCGACCACCACAACCGCGGCTTTTCCATGTGGTTCGCCGGCGGCGGCGTGCGAAAAGGCCGCGTCCACGGCGCCACCGACGACCTCGGTTTCAACGCCGTGAGCGACCCCGTGCATGTCCACGACCTCAACGCCACCCTGCTGCACCTGCTCGGCTTTGACCACGAGCGCCTCACCTACCGCTTCCAAGGCCGCGACTTCCGCCTCACGGATGTGCATGGGCATCTCGTGAAGGGGATGCTCGCGTGAGCTTGCGCGGGGCGGGGAAGTGCTTGCCAGCCGCGCTTTGCCGCGCAGGTAGCCGGGCATTCCCGAAGAGGCAGTTTTCATCATGATCTGGCAGGCACGCCACCACCGCATCGAATTCCCGCGCCGTCCCCTGGTGATGGGCATCGTGAACATCAACGACGACTCCTTCTGCGGGGACGGAACGCTTGACCCTGAGCAGGCGCTGGCGCTGGCGGCGCGGCAGTTGCGCGAAGGGGCCGACATCATAGACATCGGATCCGAGAGCGCCCGCACCAACCGCCAAGCCATCACCGTGGAGGAGGAGGTGCGCCGTCTTCTGCCTTTTCTCAAAGCCTGGCCTGAGCTGCTGGACGAGCACGCCAAAGCACCGTGGGATGACGCGCAGCTCTGGCCGCCGCTGCTTTCCATCAACACCTGGCGTCCCGGTGTCATCGCCGCCGTGCTCCCGCATGGGGGAGATTTGATCAATGACATCAGCGCCCTGCCGGACGCCGCCAACGCGCGCCTCTGCGCGGAACACGGAGCCTCCCTCCTCATCATGCACAGCGTCGGCCAGCCCAAGGTGCCGCACACGCATGTCGCCTATGAGTCGGTGCTCGGCGCGCTCGACAGCTTCTTCGAGGAAAAGCTGGCGCTCGCCCTGCAGGCCGGGCTTTCCGCCGGGCAAATCATCCTCGATCCCGGCATAGACTTCGCCAAGCAGCGGGATGACAACCTCGCCATCTATAATCATCTGGACCGGCTCCATCGTTTCCAGCGGCCCGTGCTGCTGCCCGTGTCCCGCAAGACCATCATCGGTCAAGTGCTCGACCAGCCCGATGCCAGCCTGCGTGATCCCGGCACCATCGCCTGCCTGACCGCGGGCGTGATGCGCGGCGCGCACATCTTCCGCGTCCACAATGTCCGCGCCGCTGCCCAGTGCGTGAAGGTGCTGTGGGCGCTGGCGCGCAAAAAGCACGCGGATGCCGCGGCTCCGCCCGCCGCATGAAACCCGCGCGCCCCATCCTCATCATCGGCGGCGGGCTCGCCGGCACCGCGCTGGCGTGGCGGCTGCATGAGCGCGGCGCGCCCTTCCTGCTCGTGGACCGCGACGCGCCCGTCACAGCCTCGAAGATCGCCGCCGGCCTCGTCACTCCCATCACGGGAATGCGCCTGACTTTAAGCTGGCGATACTCCGCCTTTCACGCCGAGGCGCTGCGTTTTTACCGGGACAAGGAGGCCCTGCTCGGCGGCGTGTTTTTTTACGAAACCCCCGTCGTACGCCTGCTGCGCAGTGAGAAAGAGGTCCACCGCTGGCAGGAGCGCCGTGCCCAGCCGGAGATCGCGTCCTTCATTCATGCCACCCGCGAGCCGCTGGTGAATGACACCGTTTTCGCCAACCCCCACGGCGGCTTCGAGCAAAGGCCCGCCGGATGGCTCGACACCGCCGCCTGGCTCCAGGCCAGCCGCGACTTTTTCACCCGCCAGGGCGCCTGGCTCACGGGCGAGGTGGCCGCCGATGCCCTCCAGGTGAATGCCGGCTCGGCGAGCTGGGATGGCCGCGAGTATGAGAGCGCGGTCTTTTGCACAGGCTGGGAGGCTGCCCGCCACCCGTGGTTCGACTGGGCACCCTTCAAGTCCGCGCGCGGCACCATCCTCACCCTGCGCGCGGATCTCGGCGGCGAGCGGCGCGTCATCAGCTCCGGCTGCTGGGTCGTGCCGCGCGCCGACGGCAGCGCGCGCGCCGGACCCACTTATGAGATACCCTTCACCGCGCCGCACACTCCCGCGCGCGAGGCCGTGGCCGGCCTGGAGGCAAAGCTGCGCGCCATGGTGAGGGCGGACTTCCAGGTCATCGAAGAGCAGACCGCCGTGCGCCCCATCGTCCACGGGCACGAGGCCCTGCTCGGCCTCCACCCCGGCCGGCCGCGCGTGGCCATCCTCAACGGCCTCGGCTCCAAAGGCGTGCTGCGCTCACCCTGGCTCGCGCGGCATCTCGTGGAGCACCTGCTGGATGGAGCTCCGCTGGAGCCTGCGGTGGATTTGACGGCGCAATGAGAGAGGCGGGGATTTTTTGAGATTGCCCACCTCACCGGGCGCGAAGTAAAACCGCCGCATGAAACTCCGCGCGCTCCTTCTCGCCAGCCTCGTCGCCATCGCCTGCCTGCCGTCATCCGCGCGCGCCGACGCTCTGGCCGCGCAGAAGACGCTGCTCTCCGGCGTGAATCAAATCATGTCCGTGCTGGCTCCGGCCCCGGACTCGGCTCCGCGCACCTTCTCCACCACGCTGAGGATCGTCCGCGCCACGGGCCTGCCGCAGGACGTGGTCGGGCGCGAGGCGGCCCTGGCTTTCCAAGCGCCTGACAAGCTGCGCCTCAGCGCCAAAGTCGGCGATGAAACCTACAGCGCCGGGCGCAACGGCGGCCGCCTCTGGATGCATGTCGCGGGGAAAAAATTCGGCGTCATCGGCTCGCCGGACGCGCCGCGTTTCAAGACGGACGAGGGCCGCCCGGACGGCACCAAGCTGCCGCCTTTCAAGCTGCCCGTCACGCGCGAGCAACTGCTCCTGCTGCCGCTGCTCTGCTCCGTGGAGACACTGCCGGATGAGGCCGTGCTCGATGAACCCTGCGCCGTCCTTCGCCTCACTCCCAAAAGCGAGGCGCGCGCCGCCATGAACCTGCCCGCCGCCACTGTCACCCTCTGGCTGCGCAAGAGCGACGACGCGCCGCTGCGCATCGGTTATGCGGACGGCAGGAAGGTGGAAGTCATAGTCGAGCTGGACGGCCTCGCGCTGGAGCCCGCCTGGCCGGACAGCGCCTGGAACTTGCAAGCCGGACCGGAGGACAACATCGAGACCGTCGCGCTCGGCCACCTCACTCGTTTTCTCCCCGCCGCGCTCGACATGCTCGGCCAAAAACTGCCCCCGCTCGGACCCGCCACCGGCGAGCGCCGCGTGCTGGCCCGGCATGGCAAAGGGCGGCTGGAAATGCGCGACGGCACGCGCGTGCTCTTCCTCGAAGGCATGCCCGAGGAGATCGGCGCGCAGCACGGCACGCTCATGAAGAAGGAGGTGCATCACCTCGTGCGGCGCATCCTTTACGGAGTCGGCGTCGGCAGCTCCTTTGGCAAAGGGCGCTGGTTTTTCGGCGAGATCGAGGAGGCGCAATCCCGGCTTCAGCCCTTCGTCAGCGGGCGTCATCTGCGCGAGATGGATGCCCTGGCCGCCGCGGCGGGAGTGCGTGTCGAGGAGGCCCGGCTGGCGAACTTTTTCCCCGAGCTCTTCCATTGCAGCGGCTTCGCGGTCTTTGGCGACGCCACCGAGGGCGGGCGCATGTATCACGGGCGCATCCTCGACTACATGAAGGGCGTGGGCCTGGAGCAAAACGCCTGCGTCATCGTCATGCGCCCGGACGAGGGCCACGCCTGGGTGAACCTCGGCTACGCCGGCTTCCTCGGCACCGTCACCGCCATGAACGAGAAGCGCATCGCCATCGGCGAAATGGGCGGGCGCGGCGAGGGCGCGTGGGACGGCAAGCCCATGGCGCAGCTCATGCGCGAGGTGATGGAAAAAGCCTCCACCATTGACGAGGCCGTTGAGATCATGCGCTCCAGCCCGCGCACCTGCGAGTATTACTATGTGATCTCCGACGGCAACACGCGCCGCGCCGTCGGCATCGCCGCCACGCCGGAGAAATTCGAGACCATCTGGGCCGGTGCCAGCCACCCGCAGCTCCCGCATCCTGTCAAAGACACCGTGCTCATGTCCGCCGGCGACCGCTACGAAGCGCTCGTCTCCCGCGTGCGCGAGGGTTACGGGCGCTTCGACGCGGACCGAGCGCGCGATCTCATGACGCGCCCCGTGTGCATGACCTCGAACATCCAGTCCGTGCTCTTCGCGCCCGAAACGCTCGACTTCTGGGTCGCGAACGCCGATGGTGAATACGTCGCCAGCCACACCCGCTACACGGCTTACAACCTCGCCGAGCTGCTCAAGCCGGAGGCGCCTGCCAGGGAAGGTGAGTGACTCCACCGGGCGGCGGGCTTCACGCGCCCCGCGCAAAATCCACCGCCATTTCATCCCGGCTTCATCAAGACTTCACACACCTCTTGAGGATGCGCGGTGATGAAACTGCTCATCCTCCTGCTGCTGGGAGCCGGCCTTGCGCCCGCTCAAAACTCATCCCGTGTCACCTCCGCGTCACTCGACGACAGCGAGGTGCGCATCACCTACGGCGAGCTGAAGCGCCTCGTCACCGCCGCGCAGCCCGCTCCATCCGCCGCGGAGCCGAAGCCCAAGCCGCCGCCGCTGGCCGCCGCCCTGCTCGCCTTCCACTGCCGTCTCGACACGGACACGCTGGAGGCCGAGCTGCTCGTGGAGAGTTTTGCGGAAGGGTGGCAGTTGATCCCCGTGGCGGGCCCCGGCGCGGGTGTCGTGACCTTCGAGCCGCAGGACGCGCGGCTGGTCTTTACCGAGGGCCAGCTTTGCCTGCTCACCGACAAACCGGGGCGGCAGACATTGAGGTTGTCCTTTGCGCCGCCCGGAGCTGACCGGCCCGGCGCGCTGCATCTGGCACCGGCGGCGGCCGCTTCACTGCGGGTCACCGGGCTGCCGGAGGGCAGGAGCCTGCATGTGCGCCATGGCGGGGGTGAATTTGTGGCGGCCCAGGCCGGCACCGTGCCTCTGCCGGCCGCGGGCGGCGAGGTGCTGCTCTCTTTTCAGGAGACGGGCAGGCCTCCCCAGCCCGCCACCACAGGAGATGCGGCCCTCATCACGCGCGCCACCTACACCACCCAGGTGGCGCGGGACGGCTCCGTGCTCACCGAGGGCGTGCTGGAGACCACCCGCGACCAGGCTGCCGAGGCGCGCCTCCAATTGCCCGCGTCGGCCCGGCTGCTGCGCTGCCGTGTGGATGACAGCACCCTGCGTCTCACGCCCGACGGTGGAAATCAAATCACCGTGCCGCTGCCAGCTCCGGACGCGGACAAGGCGCCGGACGGCGTCATTCACCTTTCCTACACAGATCGTCTTCCGACCCTGGACCCCGCCGAGGGCGAGCTGGAGCTGGCCCTGCCCGGCACCCCGCTCTTTGCCCGGCAGATCGAGTGGAATATTCTCCTGCCCGCCGCCTACGAGCTCTCTTTCAGCGGCAGCATGGACGCCGCGGACGATCCGCCAAAGACGCCCGGCCTCCATCTCCGCCAGTCCTTCTGCCGCGACCAGCAGCCGCAAGTCCGCGTCACCTACCGCAAGCGCACCTCCCTCTGAACTCCGAACCCGAATCCAAACCTGAATCTCACGACATCCCATGAAACTGACCCACCTCTTCACCATCGCCTTCATCTTTGTCTGCACCACCTTCGCGTGGTGGCTCCTCGGCAGCACCATCACCTATCGCACGCATCACGTCGCCGCCCAGACAGGGGACAGCGTCAGTGGGCGCTGGGGTCCGCCGCTGGTACAGACCCATCCCAGGGCGCGCTACACCTCCTCAAATGGCACGAGTGTCACCCTCCAGCCCGTGCTCAGTGATGTGCGGGCCGACCTTCGCTATCAGCCGGTGAAAATGGGCCTGCTTTGGCACCGCACCTACGGCGTGAAATTCGCGGGCGCCTACACTTTCACGAACCCCACCTCCATCACCCAGACGCTGTCCATTGACTTCGAGCTGCCGCCCGGCAATACGCTGCTCGACAAGATCAGCTTCATCATCGGCGAGGGCGGAAAATCGCGCCGCTCCGTGGCCGCGCCCGAGCAGGGAGTCATCACGGACAGCGTCCAGCTCGCGCCCGGCGAGAGCATCCCGGTGACGGTCGGCTACGAATGCCGCGGCATGGACACCTGGCGCTATATTTTTCCTGGAGCGGGCCGCATCCGCGACTTCACGCTGACGATGAGCACGAACTTTGACGACGTGAACTTCCCCGTCAGCTCCCCCACCGATCGCGAGTCCGCGGCGGATGGCATGACGCTGGTGTGGAAATACGAGGACGCCATCTCCGCGCCGGGAATTGCCATGGACATGCCGCGCGAGCTGAACGCCGGCCCGGTGGCGGCGCAGATTTCCATGTACGCGCCGCTTTCCCTGCTGCTGTTCTTCAGCGTCCTGCTCATCACCTGCGTGACACGCGGCATCGCGCTGCATCCGGTGAACTATTTCTTCATCGCCGCCGGCTTCTTCACCTTTCCGCTGCTGTTCGCCTACATGCTCGACCTCGCGCCGGTGCATCTGAGCTTCATCGTCGCCGCGGGCGCCTCGCTGGCGCTGGTCTGCGGCTATCTGCGCGCCGCCGGCGGCCTGTTTCTTTTCCGCGTGGCCCTGGCGGCGCAGACGGCCTACATGGTGCTCTTCAGCTACAGCTTCTTTTTCAAGGGGCTCACCGGGCTCACCCTCACTCTCGGCGGCGTGGCCACGCTCGGCATGCTGATGGCGCTGACCGCGAAGGTGGACTGGAGCAGCAAGCTGGGCGCCGTGTCACCGAAGCTGGCATGAGAAAATGCCGTTTGCAGTGTGCCGCGCCCACGCGCCACCATGAGCCCGAACTCCGCCGCCATGCCCGCCCGCATTCTTGTCGTCGAGGACGAGCCCTCCATCTGCGAAAACATCGTCTATGCCCTCGAGGCGGACGGCTTCGCGGTGGAGACGGCGGGCACGGGCTTCCAGGCGCTTGAGGCGCTGCGGGCGGGCGCCTTCCAGCTTGTGATCCTCGATGTGGGCCTGCCTGACATGACCGGCTTCGAGGTCTGCAAAACGCTGCGCCAGTCCAGCCAGACACCCCTGATCTTCCTCACCGCGCGCTCCTCCGAAGTGGATCGTGTGGTGGGGCTGGAAATCGGCGGTGACGACTATGTGGTGAAGCCCTTCAGCCCGCGCGAGCTGGCCGCCCGCGCGCGCGCCATCCTGCGCCGGGCGCGGCCTGACGCGCTAGAGCCTGAAGCCGCGCCAGCCGCAGCGCGCGGCGCGCCGCCGCTGGTGGTGGACGAGACCCGCTGCCAGGTGACTTACTACGGCGTCCCGCTCGCGCTAACACGCTACGAGTTCCGCCTGCTGCGCGCCTTCGCGGCGCATCCGGGCCGTGTCTTCAGCCGGGAGCAGCTCATGGAGCGCGCCTCCGAGGAGCCGGACGCCTCCATGGAGCGCACCGTGGACACGCACATCAAGACCCTGCGCGCGCGGCTGCGAGAGGCGCGCCCCGGCATTGACCCCATCGTCACCCACCGCGGCATGGGTTATTCACTCCTGGAGACCTGGCCCGCCTCATGAGCCTCACCGCGCGCTTCCTCCTCGGCTTCGCGCTGGTCTCCACCGCCGGCCTCTACCTGCTGCTCGCGCGCGTGCTGCAGCGCGTGGAGCGGCAGTACATGGAGGCCGCCGAGGAGCCGATGGTGGATGTGGCGAACATCATCGCCGGGATCCTCGCCGCCCATTCCGCGGACGGCGCGCTCGACACCGCCGTGCTGGAAAAAGCGCTTGGCTCCGCGCACGAGCGGCGCTTCGAGGCGCGCATCTGGAGCCTGCTCAAGGAGCGCGTGGACATGCACGTCTATGTGACCGACGCGGCGGGCCGCCTGCTTTTCGACTCCGCAGGCATTGAGCATCCCGGCAGCCCGCTCGGCCATCGGGATGTCTTCCTGACCCTCCAGGGCGCCTACGGCGCGCGCGCCTCCCGTACCGATCCCGCCGACCCGCTCTCCGTCACCATGTATGTGGGCGCCCCGGTCGTGGCCGGCGGCAAGACCCTCGGCATGGTCAGCGTGGCCAAGCCGCAGCGCAGCCTCCTGGCCTTTATCCGCGAGACCGAGGCCTGGCTGAAGACCACCCTCGCCGGCGTGGTGGTCTTCATGCTCATCGGCATCTACCTCGTGGCGCGCTGGGCCACCCGGCCGCTCGACGACCTGGCCCGCCACGCCCTCGCCGTCAGCCGGGGGGAGCGACCCGCGCCTCCGCGCATGCCCGGGCGCCAGATGAAAACCCTGGCCCGCGCCCTGGAGTCCATGCGCGACTCCCTCGAAGGCCGCGAGTATGTGGAGCACTATGTGCAAAGCCTCACCCACGAGATGAAAAGCCCCGTGGCCGCCATTCTCGGAGCCTCCGAAATCCTGCAGGGCGACGTGCCCGCGCCAAAACGCGCGCGCTTTCTCCAGAACATCCGCGCCGAGGCCGGCCGCCTGCGCGATCTTCTCGAGCGCCTGCTGCAACTGGCCGCGCTCGAAAAAAAGAAGGCGCTCGAAACGCACGAGAGTGTGGACCTGCGGCGCGCTCTCGACCGCGCCTGGGACCACCACGCCCTTATCGCCGGCGCGCGCGGCATCACCCTTCACCGGGAAATGCGCCACGGACTCGTCATCCGGGGCGACTCATGGCTCGTCGAGCTGGCACTGGGCAACCTGATCCAAAACGCCGTGGATTTCTCCCCGGATGACGGCGTGATCACCGCGCGCGCCTACAGCTTCGAGGACCGCGCCGTCATGGAGATCGAGGACCAGGGGCCAGGCATCCCGGAATACGCCCGCGAGCGCGTGTTCGAGCGTTTCTACTCCCTGCCGCGCCCCGGCACCGGCAAGAAGAGCAGCGGCCTCGGCCTCTGCTTCGTCCGGGAAGTCGCCCAACTCCACGGCGGCGGTATCGAGTTGCTGCCTGTCGAGGGCGGACTCAAGGCCATGCTCTACCTCAAGGGGTGAGTCATGCCTGCCGCTTCGTCCGCCCAATCAAAACTGGCACCCCGGTGAATCCTGCTTATGCAAAACGCCCGCACACACTCTCATGGCCGGCTTTTTCAAATCCCTCCTCCAGCGCTTCACGAAACCCGATATTGACTGGGACGAACTCGAGGCCGTGCTCGTCACCGGAGACCTGGGGCCTCGGCTGGCCATGCGGATCGTGGACGACCTGAAGGCGCAGGGCCGCAAGCTGCACGGGGCCGACATCGTGCAGGTGGCGCGCGAGCATGTGCGCAAGATCCTGCCCGCCGAGGTGAGGCCGCTCACTCCGCTGGAGGGCCGGCCGAAGGTGGTGCTCATCGTCGGCGTCAATGGCACCGGCAAGACCACCTCCACGGCCAAGCTGGCCAAGCTCCTCCATGACCAGGGAAGCAAGGTCGTCCTCGCCGCCGCCGACACCTTCCGCGCCGCCGCCGTCGAGCAGCTCGAGGTGTGGTCCCAGCGCCTCGGCATCCCCATGGTCAAAGGCCCGCCGAATGGCGACCCCGCCGCCGTTTGCTTCGAGGCCTACGACCTCGCCTGCCGCACCCGCGCCGACTTCCTCCTGTGCGACACCGCAGGCCGCCTGCACACCAAGCACAACCTCATGGAGGAGCTGAAAAAGGTCCACCGCATCCTCGGCCGCAAGGATGAGACCTCGCCGCATGAGGTCATCCTCGTCGTGGATGCCACCACAGGCGGCAACGCGCTCCAGCAGGCGCGGGAGTTTCATAAAGCCATCCCGCTCACCGGAGTCATCGTCACCAAGCTCGACGGCAGCGGCAAAGGCGGCATCCTCGTCGCCATCCAGCAGGAACTCGGCATCCCCACCCGCTACATCGGCCTGGGGGAAAAGGCGGAGGACTTTCAATGCTTCGACCCGGAGAAATTCGTCACAGAACTGCTGTGAGATCGCAAGGTCCGGCTCAGCCGCTGACCTTTTCCCAGTCCAGTCCAAAGCGCTTCAAATACTTCTTCAAACGGTCCGCGTCATTCGTGACGCTGCGCTTCGTCCGCGACACGGCAAAGAGCCTCCGCCCCGCGTCCGACAGCGTCTTGCACTCCCGGCATGTCTTGATCACAAATTCGAGCTGCACGCGGTCAAACGGATCAAGGTCCTCCGGCACCACCTCTGACATCTCACTTTTCACTTCCGACCTCCAACTCTCCCGCAACCGCCCGATCTCGCTCTCCACGCACTCCACCGTGATGCGCCCTTTCGGAGCCAGCGTGGCCATGCGCGTCACCGCCGCATTCAAATCGCGGAAATTCGCGCTCCATTTGGCCTCCGGGCCTTTCGCGAACTTCAGAAACGCCTCACGCGCCTCCTTGTTCATGCGCACCTGGCGGCGATGCGCCTTGGCGTATCGCTCGAGTTCGAAATCGAGGTTCGCGGCGATGTCCTCGCGACGCTCCGCGAGGCTTGGCAGCGTGAAGGTCCACAGATTGATCCGCGCGAGCAAATCATCGCGGAATTTGCCCGCGACGACTTGTGCCCGCAGATCGCGATTCGTGCCCGCGATGAGCTGAAAGTCGCTCTGCACGGCCTTGTCGCTGCCCAGCGGCAGGAAGGTTTTGTCTTCGAGCGCGCGCAGCAGCATCGCCTGCTCGTCGAGACCGAGTTCGCCGATCTCATCGAGGAAGATGAGGCCTTTGTCGGCTTCTTTGAGCAGTCCGGGCCGGTCCGACTGCGCACCGGTGAAGGAGCCGCGTTTGTGGCCAAACAGCGCCGACATCGCCTGATCGCCACGCAGCGTGGCGCAGTTCACTTCGACAAATCGACCGCTCAATCCGGCTCGCGAGCGTCGCAGGTCGTAGATGCGGCCTGCGAGCATCGATTTGCCCGCGCCGGTTGGTCCCATGATGAGGATCGGCGCTTTCGAGTTCACGGCGACTAGTTCGATCTGCTCGATGAGTTTGTTGAAGCCCTTGCTCTTCGTGGCGATACCGCTTTTCAGGAAATCCAACGTGCGCTCCTGCTCCTGCGCGAAGCGTGTGGAGAGCCGGTCATACTTTGAGAGGTCGATGTCGATGATCTCGTAGCGCCCGCAGGCCTGCGCATCGCGTCCACCCTCGCGTGAGGGCGAGGTTTGCAGCAGCCGCGCCGGGATGAAGTTCGCCTCATTGAGCAGAAACCAGCAAATCTGCGCCACATGCGTGCCGGTGGTCAGGTGGATGAGGTAGTCCTCCTTCTCCGGCTGGAAGTCGTAGCCGCGCACGAAGTCGTAGAGCCGCTCATACACCTCCTGAAAGTCCCACGGGTCCTTCAGCGCAAACTCATGCACCACCACCTCCGTCTCCGGCGAAACCTTCGCGATGTCCGCGACCACGCTTTTTGCCAGATCCGCAAACTTCGGCTCCACGAGCAATTCCAGCCGCGAAATGAGCAAATCCTCCTGCTGGCACATCGCGACGGTGGGCCGCCATTTCGACCACCGATCCGCGCCCTGAGCGCGGTCGAGTGTGGAGCCGAGGAAGCCGAAGGTGACGGTGGGTTTCATGGCTTATCTCCCGACTTTGAACCGTTTTGGGATCACAGGTGCACCGATGCTCTTCTCCACTGCAGAAAGGAACTCCTTCGACGAGCAACTTGATGCAGTCGCACTAGCTGCCTCACCACCACTGCTGAACATTTGAGTCAGTTCGGCCACAGTCTCCGGCTCTTTGAGAGCCTCATCCCCCAGTTCCAAAATGCGCCGCACTTTCTGTTCAATGGTGAGCTGAGGCAGTTCTGGAGGCGATACGAGCATCGAGTTCTTGGATTAGCTAGCTTATCAGATAAAGCAATCGCGGATAATCTATTGAATGAAGAATTTGAAAGCGGCTCGACACTCACCTCAAAACACCCCGAAAAATTTTCTTCCCCTGTATTTACAAGGCTTCCAGCGTCATCCGACCCCTCCGTGCCAGGTTTTGGCACGCGGCTAGCAATAGAGGTTGGCACACGGGATCAACCACCCGAAATCAACATGGCTAACAAAACTCTCTTCCAATCCATCGCCGGAGCCCTCGCTCCGAAGGCGAATACCTTCAATGAGGCCGGAGGCCGTGCCTACAGTCTCGCTCCGCGTCAGGCGCTAGCGCAGTTTGCGGCCACGGGTTGCCTGAACCGCACCTACTACGCCACGGCGGAGGACCAGCTGCAGAAAGTGCTGAAGCTGTGTGAGAAGGTCCCGACCGATTTCATTGCCCGCACGGCGCTTCACTGCCGCCAGAAGGGCTTTATGAAGGACGTGCCAGCGCTGCTTTGCGCCGTGCTGGCCGCCCGCGATGCCGAGCGCCTGGAGCTGATCTTTGATCGCGTGATCGACGATGCCAAGATGCTGCGGAATTTCGTCCAGATCCTCCGCTCCGGCGTGACGGGTCGGAAGTCCCTCGGATCTCTGCCAAAGCGCCTCGTGCGCCGCTGGTTCGAGACCCGCTCGGACGAGGCCATCTTCCGCGCGGACGTGGGTCAGTCGCCATCGCTGGCGGACATCGTGAAAATGGTGCACCCGCGTCCGGCCACGAAGGCCCGCGAGGCGCTCTACGGTTATCTCATCGGGCGAAAGCACGAGGCGTCGGCGCTGCCGCGTGTCGTGCGTGAGTTCGAGGCCTGGAAGACCGATCCTGCGGGAAATCCGCCTGAGGTGCCCTTCCAGATGCTCACCGCGCTGCCTTTGACGGCGGAGCAGTGGCAGGCCATCGCCCGTCGTGCCCCATGGCAGATGACGCGGATGAACCTGAACACCTTTGCCCGTCATGGCGTGTTCTCCGTGAAGGAGATCACCCGTCTCATCGCCAGCCGTCTGCGCAGCGAGGAGCAGGTGCGTCGTGCCAAAGTGTTCCCGTATCAGCTCATGGCCGCCTATCACAACGTCGGTGCCGAGGTGCCGCACGAGGTGAAGGAAGCGCTGCAGGATGCGATGGAGATCGCCATCTCCAACGTGCCCGTGGTGGCTGGGAAAGTGATCGTGGCTCCAGACGTGTCCGGCTCCATGCACTCGCCTGTGACCGGTGTTCGCAAGGGCGCCACGAGCAAGGTGCGCTGCATTGATGTCGCCGCGCTCGTCGCCGCCGCCTTCCTGCGCCAGAACCGCGATGCCGAGGTGCTGCCGTTTGAGACGAATGTCGTTCGTGTGAAGCTGAATCCGCGTGATTCCGTGATGACGAACGCGCAAAAGCTCGCGTCACTGCCTTGCGGCGGGACGAACTGCAGCGCCGTGCTCATTGATCTGAATGCCCGCAAAGTGCAGGCCGATCTGGTGATCTACGTCTCGGACAACGAGTCGTGGATGGACACGCCTCAGCACGGCCGCTTTGGTGGCTCCGCGACGCGCACAATGAGCGAATGGATGAAGTTCAAGCAGCGGAATCCAAAAGCCCGTCTCGTGTGCCTCGACATCCAGCCTTACACGACCACGCAGGCTCAGGAACGCGAGGACATCCTCAACATCGGCGGTTTCTCCGACTCCGTGTTCCAGGTGATCGCCGCTTTCGCGAGCGGCGAACTCACCGGCGACCACTGGGTCGGCGAGATCGAGAAAACCCCGCTCTAACCAACCCTTTGGAGCCTGGTGAATGCTGGAGCGGACTACATTTTCAACTGTCACGTCTCTCCAATCCTTGTCACCAGGCTCCATCTCCCAACCCATTCTCAAACGATGGCGAATGCCCTGAGGAACTACATCTGATCAATCGGTCGCAGGTTCGATCCCTGCCTGCTTCGGCAGTAGCTCAGTCGGTAGAGCAATTGAAACGTTTCTCGACCTCCTTGTCGCCGTCACCACTTCACATCAACCCTTTCTCAAATGATGGCGAATGCTCCTGTGACTACATCACCATAACACTAGCTGGCCGATAACCAGCACCTTTTGAAAAATGAAGGCCGTCACACACCCCTTGTCGCCGTCACCACATCCAATCATCATCCCACCCTTTGGCGAATGCCGGAGCGGACTACATCTGGTAACCAGCGAGTTCAAATCTCGCCCCGCAGCGATGCGGAGAAGTCTCTCCACCCTTGTCGCCATTCTCTTTTCAAAACCCATCACCTCAAATGGTGACGAATGCCGATGGAACTACATGCTTACGGAGCCTCAGGTCGGGGGTTCGAATCCCTCCGGTCCCACCTTTTCATTTTCTTCGGGACCGTAGCTCAGTGGTAGAGCGGAGTAACACGTTTCATCAATCCTTGTCGTCACCACCTTTTCCCAAGCCCACCATCATGAACACAATCGAAACAATCCGAACATTCGCGGCAAGCATCAAGCTCAAACAAAGCAATGCATACGTCGAGATGGGAGATGGCGGTGCTTTGACCTACAAGATGGACATCCCCCCTGCGGAGTTCCTATATATGGCTGAAAATGCCCTGACCGGAGACCCTCCAAACTACGTGGACGCTGTGTCCAACGCGCAGAGAGCGGTTCGCTCACAGATTAAGTATGCGATTGGTGCTCTTGGTTTTGATGGTCAGAAGCTGAAAATCAATCAACAGCTCAAACTGCTTGAGCAAGTCGGCCTTCTTGCACCACGAATCCTGAGGAAAATCAGCTCGCCCAGGAACTTGATGGAACATCAATACCGCAAGCCGAGCGCTGAAGAGGCAGAGGATGCGGTCGATCTCGCTGCCCTTTTTGTCGAAGCCACTGGCCGCGTTATGAATTTGTTTTGGAGCGGCTTCTCGATCCAAAAGAAGATTGGGAAGAGATACGAGGATCGAATCTTTGCCAAATTTTTAGAAGCGCAGAGAGTTTTCGAGATTCGACTACTGGCAAGCCAAGGCAAACGCACTGTGATCGAGATCAACTCAGCGGACCCATTGTTCATTCCGCTTCACAAAACCGCTATCGCTCTGAGCCGAGAGCACTCAGGCCACCAATCACCCGCAGTATCCGACTCGTTTTTCGACCTCCTAGACCTGATCGGAATTCCTTAATGCACCAATCCAACACTCCATTTCTCCACTCATCCATGTCCACCTCCCCCTTCCACATCACCGGCGAAGCTGAAGCCATCCTCCCAGCCCGTAACAACGCCGGAAAACCCATCGCCGTCATCGGGACGGAGGCGATCCGTGCTGGCTTTGACCCGTCCTGCATCGAGCAGGCGCTCAACTCGCGTTCCGCGCCGGGCGTGACCGATCTCGTGCTCAATCCCGACGCGCACAGCGGTTACGGAGCGCCGGTGGGCTGCGTGATGGTCTCGCCGACGCACATTTATCCGGGGCCGGTCGGCGTGGACATCAAGTGCTCTATGTCCCTGCTCCAGATGGACATCCCTGCCGATGAGATCATCGACAAAACCATCCGCCGCCGGTTGATCGAAGCTATCGTGGCCCGCACGCCGACGGACGCGGGCCGTGGTCAGCGCGAGGCGAAAAAATCCCGCCGCGTGTCCGCCGATCTTGGCGTGCAGGTATGCACCGAAGGCGCGAGCCGCAGCGTGTGCGACGCCCTCGGCATCCCGCCCGAGTGGGCGCAGCGTTGTGAAGACAGCGCCCACCTCGGCCACGATGGAAACGTCTCCACGCTCCACGAGCGCCTGGACAAGATGCGCGCCTTCAACGGCTTCCCCGGCTTTGAAAACAAGATGACCCAGCTCGGCTCCTACGGGGGTGGCAACCACTTCGGTGAGTGCGAGGTCGTGCAGCTCGCCGATGACCCCGCGATGCGCCGCACCGCCGAAGTTTTCGGCCTGCGGGACAATCACGTCGCGTTTCTGAGCCACTGCGGATCGCGCGGCTTTGGGAACATCCTCGCGCAGCGTCAGTTCAAAGCGCTGGAAGGCTTCTTCCGCACCTGGGGCCTGCCGTTTCCCGCCGATGACAAACAGCTCGTCTATGCCCCGCTCGGCACACCCGAGGCGGACGCCTATCTCGACGACATGGCGCTCGGAGCGAACTTCGCCACCGTGAACCACCTGCTCATCAATGCGCTCGTGCTGGAGGCCTTCCAAGAAGTGCTTCCCGGCACGAAAGGCCAGCTCGTTTACTTCATCAGCCACAACATCGCGCGTCAGGAAGTCGTCGATAACCAACTCGCGTGGGTTCACCGCAAAGGTGCCACGCGTGCCTTCCCCGGCGGCCACCACGCACTCAAAGACACGCCCTTCGCCGAAACCGGCCACCCCATCCTGCTGCCCGGAAATCCACGCGACGGCTCCGTCGTCATGGTCGCGAAGCCCGATGCCGTGAAAAGCTGCTACAGCGTCAATCACGGTGCCGGCCGCTGCATGGGCCGCAAAGCCGCCGCCCGCAATCTCAACCAGCAGGAGGTCAACGCCGACTTCGAAACCCACGACATCCTCTACAACGCCCGCCAATACCCCATCGACGAAGCCCCAAACGCCTACAAAGACTTCAAAGAAGTCCTCCACAGCGTCGAAGCCGCCGGCCTCGCCCAGCAGGTCTGCAAACTCAAAGCCCGCTTCGTCATCAAAGACGCGGCGGAGGCGGATGATTGAGACCCTGGCCTATAAAAAACCAATCCAATGTCCTTGTTTTTAAAACCCACTCTCAACCTCTCTGTTCCGGAAGAGCTCATGGCCGTGCTGCACTACTATGAGGACACTTGCGTCATGGGCTGTTGTGGAGTCGATGCACTCAATCTCGATGTCCAGCGCGCCATCGACGGCATGATGGAGTTTGGCGTGGAGAAAGCCATGAAGGCACTTGCCCAGCTAGATGTGATCATCATGTCAGTGGAGGCGCACCAAGGGCCGGTGTTTTCGGATCAAAATGGTTTTGGAGAGCATTGGGATCGCAGTGAGGAAGCGAAAGCGTTCCTTGAAAACCTCCGGGCATCGCTGCAGGCCGCTGTGGATACTCCTCAACACCTCTGGCAGAAGCATTGAGACGTCATGGGCGCATGATGTCAGCGGCCTTCAGCAAACTCGATGCGGGCCGGGCAATGATGAAATCAAAAGGCATGATTCCATTCTCCGTCATCACCGCGTTCTTCGGCTCCGCATCCGAAACCAGCATGCGATCCTCTTTTCGAAACCAAGCATCCCCAAACCGAGTGCGATGAAACTCAAAACCACGCTCCAACATGAACTGGCGGATTTCCGCCAAAGTGGGAGGCTTGCCGTGATAGGCGGGCTGGGAGGTGATGAGACGTCTCGAACGGCCCTCGCCGCACACGCCCTCGATTTGCCATCTGACGGCGAATTCCTCGTTCAACAGACGAATGCGCTCCAGATACTCCTCCAGCGTCGCGAAGCGATCCGGGCCGAATTTGCGTCCAAACTCGCCAGCGTGCGTTGCTTTGATCACGCGCAGTTTGTCGGCGGAAAGCCAGACTTCGTGCTCGGAGCCTCGTGTTTGACCAAATCCAGGTGGAAGACTGGCAGGCTTCAGTTCCATCGTGAAAACCAACGTTTCCAAAAAGGCAGTGCCGAGGTCGTATCGCATCCGACAGCCTCAAACAACCGCAATTGGGCCGCCCACTCCGCATCGGTGAAGGGGCGCTGGCTTTCGAGGTATTCGGCGACGCGCTGGCGATCTGCGGCGCGCTTTTCCTCAATGCTGGCAAGTCCGGCTGACATGTCCTGAGCCTATCTGAACCCTATTTCTTTCGCAATGAGCAAAACCAACACCTCCTTCCTCTTCATCTCCGGCGAATCCGGCGGCGGGCAGTTGCTGCGGTCGTCGTTGTCGCTGGCACTGGTCACGGGGCGGGCGTTTCGCATGACGAACATTCGTGGGAAGCGACCGAAGCCCGGGCTGATGCGTCAGCACCTCACCTGCGTGAAGGCCGCGGCGGAGGTTTGTGGCGCGGAGGTCGAAGGAGCCGAAATGGGCTCCACCGAACTCGTTTTCACACCCGGCAAGATCGCTGCGGGCGACTACCGCTTCGCCATCGGCTCCGGCGGCAGCACCACGCTTGTTTTGCAGACGCTTTTGCCCGCGCTGCTGCATGCCGAGACCTCCAGCACGCTGCGCATCGAAGGCGGCACGCACAACCCGATGGCTCCGCCCTTCGAGTTCATCGAACAATGCTTCCTGCCCGTGATTCAGAGCATGGGAGTTGCCGCAGAAATGAATTTGGAGCGTCCTGGCTTCATGCAGGCTGGCGGCGGGGTGCTGTGCGCAAAGATTTGGCCGATGAAGAAGTGGAAGAAGCTGGAGCTGACGGAGCGTGGAGGTTCTGGAGCTTGCTTTGGGTTGGTGCGACATGCGCATCTCAATCGCGACATCGTGGATCGTGAGATTTCGACTGCGGCAGCCATCCTGCAGTGGCCTGTTCATCAGATCGACTTTCGGTCTGCGCCAGAGAGCATCGGCCCAGGCAATGCCATCATGCTTGGCGTTCAATATGAGAACGTTTGCGAGATCAGCACCGGCATCGCGCAGATGGGCAAGTCCGCCGAAGCCGTCGCCACCGGCGCGGCGAAGGGCCTGCGAGGCTATCTGGCCTCGACGGCACCCGTCGGCATGCATCTGGCGGATCAGTTGCTGCTGCCCATGGCCCTTGCAGGCGGCGGTGTGTTTCACACGCTGTCCATCACCGACCACACACGCACGAACATGGCGCTCATCGAGCAGTTTCTGCCGGTGGTGTTCGAGGTGAGTGAAATCTCGCCGGGGAGTGCGCGGGGTGCGGTGCCGCAGCCTCACGCGCCGCCCTGGCGGTGCGCCTGGATGAGCAGGCCGGACACATCATCGAGGGCCTTGGAGGCGGTCTCGGCGCCGGTGTTGGCGCAGGCGAGCACGCCGAATCCCTTCTCCGGGGCCAGCCAGGTGACGCTGCGGTTCATGGTGTTGCTGCCGGCGTGGTTCAGCACCCGGCCTCCCCACGGGCGCTCCACGGCCAGCCAGCCGAGCGCGTAGTTCTCCCCGGCCTGCGCCGCGGTGTGCAGGTGCTCGTAGGCGGCGGTCTTCAAAAGCCGGCCCCTGCCCGCGCGCCCGGCCAGGTGCTCGGCGAGGAAGAGGCCCCAGTCCGCCAGCGCCATGTGGACGGTGCCCGCGGGGCCGAGCACGGGGGGGTTGTCCACCAGGGGACCGTTCCCCGGCATGGGCTCGCCTTTGCCGTTGTGCGGCCAGGGCTGGTCCAGTTTCCCGGGCGTGCCGGTGCCGCCGAAGCCCGCGTTCTGGATGCCCAGCGGGGCAAAGAGGCGCCGGCGCATCAGCTCCTCCCACGGGGCGCGCCACACCTCCTCCAGCATGTGGCCGGCGAGCACGTAACCGAAGTTCGAGTACTCGTGCCGCTCCCCCGGCGCGGGCAGGTCCGCCGTGCGCGCCGCCAGCTCCAGCGCCAGGGCGCGCTGGGCGCGCTCGCTGCCGGGCCTGCCGCCGCCGGCCAGCGCGAGCATGCCCCACTGGGCGTTGGGCGGCAGGCCGGACCAGTGGCTGAGCAGGTGGGTGAGGGTGGCCTTGGCGAGCGGGGACTTCTTCAAGTCCCGCTGCCTGGGGAAAAGCTCCCCCAGCGTGCTGTCCCACCGCAGTTTGCCTTCCTCCACCGCGATGGCGGCGAGTGTGGCGGTCATCGCCTTCGTATTCGAGCCGAGATGCCAAAGGTCGGCGGTTGTCACCGGGGTCTCGGCGTCCTTCTTCCGCACTCCGGTCACCGCCAGGCTTTGGCAGCCCTCCGCCGTGACGATGGCCGCGCCGAGCGCGGGCAGGTCGTAGCGGGCGCGGATGCCCTCCAGCTTTGCCGCCCAGGCGGGGATCGTCTCCACCGCCGGGGCGGGGCGCGCCAGCAGGGCGCAGGTGCTGGTGGCGAGGAAGCGGCGGCGGGTCAGCGGGCTCATGCCGCATTACACCTCGCCGCCGGTTGGAGTTCAAGCTTTAGCTTGTTCCATGAATTCCCGCAGCGGAGTCAACTCCCGTGGCGCCTGAAGGCTTCACTCCAACCTGCGGCACTTGAAGGCTTCATTCCAGCAGGACTCACTCCACCAGCGCAAACATGCCCGCGAAGGTGTTCGTGGGACGCTCGGCGGCATCGGCGGGCAGGCGTGTGGTGGTGTCCATCATCTCGGAGATGTCACCATCCAGGTAGAGCGCGTCCTGGCAGCCGATATGCAGAAAAAAGCGGCTGAGCTGGTGGAAGGTCACGCGCCCCTGCACACGATCCTCCCGGTCGCTCATGACAAAGACCACCTCCTTCGTTGCCGCCACGATGCCCACCGCGCTGCGCTGGCGCTTGTTCGGCGAGTCCGCACGAAATGCAGGGTGGATGGCGCCCTTCCTCAGGAGCAAAGGTCCCGACTGCTGGGCGAGTCTCGGGCGCAGGCTTAGCGCGGCATACCCGGTGGTCTCCATGATGCCCGGTCCGGTTTTGTCATCGAGAAAGAAAACCCCGTTCGGCTTCAGGTAGAAGTTCCCAAAGCCCTCCCCGAGTTGAAGCGGCACCAGCTCGCGGCCTTCGATGATCGTCAGCCCGCAAGGCCTCGGTCCTTTTTCATAAAGCCCCGCATTCGTGGCGAATGCGATCTTTTTGCCCTCCGTGGCGAGCTGTTTTTTCAGACCGCCAAAATGGACCAGCGGCTGGCCTGCGGCATCCAGCCAGAGCAGTTCCAGCCGGGAGTGCCCGCCTGGCGGGATGCGCCGCACATGGTAGAGCGCGCCCTCGTATTTCACTGGCTCGATGCCGTGCGCCGCGGCGATGGCTGTGATCAGAAACAACAGGTGGCGCATGTCAGTGGGGGGGGATCATTTTTTGAGCGACGCTTCTTTTCTCGGAAAGACGAGGCTGCCCAGAATGCCTCCAGCCATGGCGGCGATGAACGAAGCGGGCTGCATCCATTGGAAGCTCACCGGGTCTTTCATCGTCGCGGCATCGAAACCGGGCACAAAGATCCACCCCGAAAAAGCCACCATGCCTGCCGCCGCCACACCGCACAGCGCGCCGATCCAAGCTCCGGCGGGGGAGACAAAGCGCAGGACCAGGGCGAAGAGGAAAAGGCAGAAGATCGGCACGGTGAAAAAATTGACGACCTTGTTTGTCACAGCCATGAAATTTCCGTGCACATGCTTCATCAGGGAGCTGCCCGCCACGACCACGGCTCCGATGCCGAAGGCCATCCAGCGCGCCATGCGGAAGTGCGCCGCGTCATCCTTCGGGCCTATGCCGGCGCGGTCGAGGAAATCCCGCGTCACCACGGCGGTGACGGAGTTCACACCCGAGTCGAGGCTCGACATTGCCGCCGCGAACAGACCCGAGACCACCAGGCCGGAAACCACCGGCGGCAGATGAAAGGCGATGAAGTGCGGGAAGATTTTGTCGGCTTTTCCCTTCAAGTCCAGTCCAGCGCCGAGCCTTTCGGGAAACGCCTCGAAGTAGCCCAGCAGCGCGAAGCCGACGCAAGCCAGTGTGAGACCCACCACCACACTGCAACAGAGCTGCACCGCCAGCGCGCGCCGCGCCGCGCCCGCGTCCTCGGTGGCCATGAAGCGCTGCACCGAGACCTGGTCGCCGCCCATCGTGGCCACCATCCAGAAAAACACGGAAATGATGGACCCGGCCATGGTCACCCGCTCAGACCAGTCCCAGGTGAAGACCACCTGCCTGTCCCAGTTGTCACGCCATTCGGTGGGGAACCAGGAAAAGCCGCCCAGCTGCACCGTCACTGTGGCGATTACCAGCAGGGCGCCTCCATAGAGCAGGAGGGTCTGCATGAAATCCGTGATCACCACCGCGCGCAGTCCGCCCATTGAAGTGTAGGTGACCGCCACCAGCCCGCTTGCCGCCGCGATCCACGGCACCCATTCCTCCCCCAGCCCCGCCATGATGGCGATGGCGTTCGAGGTCATGTGGATCATGAGCGACATCCACACCAGCCGCAGCAGCAGAAAAAGACCAGCGCCCAGCAGGCGCACGCTCGCGCCCAGCCGCTCCTCCAGCAGCTCGTAGGCGCTGTGGACCTTGTGGCGCATGTAGATCGGCAGCAGTCCGAAGGACACGACCAGGAAGACCAGGGGGTAGGCCAGGTAGTTGGAAAAGAACACCGGCCCCTTGCCAAGACTCTCTCCCGGCATCGCCATGTAAGAAATCGTGCTCAGAAGTGTGGCAAAGAGCGACACACCGATGAGCACCGGATTCATTTTTCCCGAACCGATGAAATAAGACCCCGTCGTTTTCTCATCACGCGAGCAGCGCCAGCCGATGTAAAGCGTCAGCGCCATGTAAACCGCCACCACCAGCCAGTCCACCCACAGCAGTCCATGCGCCGCCGGGGTGCCGCCGGTCTCAGCCGCATGGATCGTGGCGGGAAGCAGGAGGGCTGGGAACAGAAGCGGCCGGGATTTGCGTCTCATAAAAATCATCCTGAACACCGCGCCTTGAAGGGTCAAGCCTGGCGGACAGGTCACAAAATAACACCTCCCGCACGGCGACTTTTCGACAAAGCGGAGCAAACACACCCATGTCCCGGCGCCCGGCAGGCCGTTTCCGGCGCTGTTTACAAAAAGGAACCGGGCGCTTAGACTGCGCGCCCGCATGAAATTCCACACCTCCCATCCAGCCCTCCTGGCCGGTTTGCGCCTGCTGGCCATGTGCCTCACCGCCCTGCCGGTGAAGGCCGCCGACGATCCGGGCGACGAATATTTTCGCGGCTACATGATGCTCAAGGACGCGGAAAAAATGGAGTCCGAGGGAAATCTGAACGGCGCCTTTTCACTCTACCAGCAAATGGCGGAGATTTTTGACGGAGTCGCCCGCGCGCATCCCGAATGGCAGCCGGGCATGCTCGCCACACGGCGGAGCCTCGTGGAAAAGGCCATGAACCGCGTGCAGGCCGGTCTCATTCAGCCCGCCGCGCCGGCCCAGGCAGCTCCCGCCGCAGGACTTGTCATTCCACAAGCGGGACCAGCCCAGCCGGGCACAAGTGGTCCGTTGCCCAGCCTCACCGAGGCGCTGGCGCAGTGGGAGCAGACCTGGCGCCAGCGCATGACCGAGCTGGAAACTCAAAACAGCCAGATGCAGGTGGACCTCGGCAAATGGCAGCAGTGGTACCAATGGGCCTCCGGCGAGATCACCACCGCGCGCCAGCGCATGACCGAGCTGGAGCGGAAGTCCGCCACCCTTGAGGCAGCCATCCAGGCCATGCAGGTCGAGGTGGCCGCCGGCAGGGCCAAGGCGTCAGAGCTCGACGCCCTCACCAAGGAAAAACTCGCCATCGAGGTCGAGTATCGAAAAGTCAGCCAGCGCCTCAACGGCGCGGAGCTGGCCGCCAGGGAAGCCTCGCAAAAACTCGCCGACGCCTCCCTGCGCATCTCCGAGCTGGAGACCGAGCGCAACAAGGCCCTGGCCGAGCGCGACGCCGCCGTCAAGGAGCGCGACACCGCCATGACAGAGCGTGACAGCGCCGCCTCCGCGCGGGATGCCGCCGTCGCCGAGCGCGACAAGCTCAAAACCCAGAACCTCGGCATGACCGCCGAGATCGAATCGCTCAAAAAAGCCAACCCCGCCGCCGAGGAGGTCAAGAAGCTCATCGCGGAAAACGAGCGCCTGCGCAGCGACCTGGAAAGCGCGCAAAAGCAGATCGTCACCCTGAAGGCCGACGTTTCCCGCAAGGACCAGGAAGTGGCCGCCCTGCGCTCCCAGGTCGCCACCCTGCAGGGGGAGATCGCCACCCTGCGCCAGGAAAGCGCCGCCTACCAGACCCAGGTGGCGGACCTCACCCTCCAACTGAAAAACCTCTCCTCCGAAGGCGGCGCCATGCTCACCCCCGAGCTGGCCAGGGAAAACGAACTGCTGCGCGAGATCATCATGCGCCAGCTCCGCGGCCAGTACCGCCAGCAGCAGGCCAAGGAACTCGTCCTGGCCGAACTCAAAAAGATGGAGGGAGTCTCCAGGGATCTTCTCGAGCAGGTGCAGGAACTCGAGACCAACCGCCTGGCCCTCACCCCGGATGAGGAAAAACTCTTCACCGACCCCGCCGTGCGCGAGATGCTCGGCCAGGATGGCGGCATCCAGGGCACCCTCATCGCCCGCATCCCCAAAAACGACGGTGCCGCCAAACCCGGCGCAAGCCCGGTGGACACCCTGCTCAACAGCGCCAACGAGGCCTTTGCCGCGCAGCGCTTCGCCGAGGCCGCCGGACTCTTCGAGGACGCCCTGCGCGCCGACCCGCAAAACACCACCGCCCTCGTCGGCCTCGGCTACGCCCGCCAGCGGGAAAACAAGCTCGACGCCGCGGCCGCCGCGCTGAAAAAATGCCTCGCCATTGATCCCGGCCACGATCTTGCCTCCTTCCATCTCGGCGTCACCCATTTCAAACAGCAGCAGTGGCAGGACTCCATGGCCTCCTTTGAAAAATCCCTCGCCAAAGCCCCGAACAACGCCCGCGCCCGCCACTACCTCGGCATCATCTCCACCAAGCTCAACCTGCTCGACCGCGCCGAGCGCGAGTTCAAAACCGCCCTTGCCATTGACCCCGCTTATGGCGAGGCGCACTTCAACCTCGCCGTCCTCTACGCCACCTGGGACCCGCCCCAGTGGGACAAGGCCAAGGCCGAGTACGAGCAGGCGCTCAAAAAAGGCGTCACCCCCGACGAGGCTCTGGAAAAACTGCTCAACGGCAGCGCCGCCAAGTCCGTCTCCGCGCGCTGAGCACCCCGGCCAACCGTGTCCGCCGCCGCATTTGCCCGCGATCTCTCCGCCTGGTTTCGGAAGAACGGGCGTGACCTGCCCTGGCGGCGCACCACCGATCCCTACGCCATCCTCGTTTCCGAGGTCATGCTCCAGCAGACGCAGGTGGCCACCGTGCTGGAGCGCGGCCATTACACGCGCTGGATGGAGCGCTTCCCCGACTTCGCCACGCTCGCCGCCGCGGAGGAAAACGCCGTGCTTCAGGCATGGGAGGGCCTTGGCTACTACCGCCGCGCGCGCAACCTGCTCGCCCTGGCCCGCACCGTCGCACACCGGCACGGCGGCGTCTTTCCCCGCGACCTCGAAAGCATCCGCGCGCTGCCCGGCATCGGCCCCTACACCGCCGGCGCGGTGGCCAGCTTCGCCCACGACACGCCGGCGCCGCTCGTGGATGGCAACGTGGCGCGCGTGCTCTCCCGGCTCGACGACGACGCCACACCCGCGGACTCCACCGCCGGGCAAAAACGCCTCTGGCAGCGCGCCGCGGAGCTGGTTCTCGCCGCGTCCTCGCCGCGCGTCTTCAACGCCGCGCTCATGGAGCTCGGCCAGACCCTCTGCCGGCCCGGCGCGCCGCTTTGCCTGTCATGCCCCGTCAAAAAACACTGCCGCGCCACCGACCCGGCGGCGCTGCCGGTGAAGCGCGCACGCCCCGCCCCCACCCGGGTGGTCGAGCGTGTTTTCCTCCTCCAGGAAAACGGCTCCGTCCTGCTCGAGCAGGAGCGCGGCCCGCGCCGCACCGGCCTCTGGAAGCTGCCCGCCCTGCCGGATGCCGCGCACGCCGCCGCGCCGCCCGTGCTTTTGAAAACCGCCTACACCATCACCCGCTACAAAGTCACGCTCTGGGTGCACGAGCCGCCGCCGGGCGAACTCGTCCGCGCGGAGAATCACCGCCTCATCCCGCGCGCGGAACTCGGCGCCACGCCCATGCCCAGCCCCTACCGGCGCGCGCTCGACACACTTCTTGCCCGGAGGGAGTTCCGGTTGCATTGACTGCGCATGGCCCGCGTCCAGAAAGTCCCCACCGCCCCCTTCAGCCCCTACTACGGCTGCGCCATCATGCTCATGGCCGTGCTCACCTTCGGCGGCATCATCGCCTGGAGCGCGTACTCGCTCCTCACTCAGGACAAGGTCATCGCCAGCCTCACCGTGGATGATCCGGTCGCACTGCCGGACAAGACCCTCGCGGCACCGGCCCGCGCCGCCCTGGAGGGCCGGCTGTCAGAATTCACCAAAGCCGTCAGCGCCGGCCGCAGCGCCGAACTCCGCCTCAGCCTTCCCGAACTCAACGCCCTCCTCGTGCTCGCGCCCGACACCGGCTACGGCAGCTACGCGGAGATGCTGCATTTCGAAAAGACCGACCCCGCCAAAAATCTCCTCATAGCCCGCGCCTGCCTGCCCATGAACCGGATCAAATTTTGGGAGGGCAAAAAACGCTACCTCATCGGCGGGCTCGGCTTCCACATGCACATCCACGCGGAGGGCGTGGACGCCAAAGTCGTCGAAGTCGAAGTGCCCGGAAAAGCAGTGCCGGAAGGCTTCATCGTCGGCATGGAAATCTGGACCTGGCTCGCCCCTTACCGCGGCATTGAGCCGTCCGGAACCGTGCTCAAAGCCATCCGCAGCGTCAAGGTCACCGCTGACGGCCTGACACTTTCGACGGTCCCGGAGTGATGCGGTAGCAGCGGCGGCGGGTGGGATCGCCCAGCGCGGCATGGACGATAACCGCCGGGATGGCTGCCGGAGTGCCGCTGCGGCACTCCTAGTGGTCGGAAAAGTCGAAAGTATTCCCAGAACAATCGGATGTAATTCAAATACAGGCGAACTTTCTGCTGAAAAGTTAACCTGTATTCCCAAAACAATCGAATGTATTTAAAATACAATCGAATGTATTTAAAATACATTCGATCTTTTTGCTGAAATATTAACCTGTATTCCAAAAACAATCGAATGTAATCCAAATACAGGCGATCTTTTTGCTGAAAAGTTCATCTGTATTGCGCAAACAATCGAATGTATTCAAAATACAGGCGAACTTTTTGCCGGAAAGTTCGATTGTATTTTGAATACAATCGAATGTTCGAGCAAAACATTCGGTTGTATTTGAGCTACAAACGAACTTTTACCTCAAAATCGGCGAGTTTTTCCATCCATGAACCCCTTTGGCGGAGTCAGAAGCGGCTCATTTTCTGCCGGTCATGGCGGTTGAAGGCAAACAGAGTGCGGGATCGAGGGAGGAGGGACGGCGGCCAGGAGGCGGGTGGCCCCGGGGGCTGACGGGCGTGGCGGCGCGCCGCCGGGGGCCTGCATCGCGCTGGTGTCGCAGATTTACAATCTGGGCGGGGAGTGGACGGATTTGCTGTTCTGGTGTAAGCGTCATCCGAGACACCTTGGACTGCGCTTTGGCGGATGCTACGCGGCGA
>ERZ761607.161-NODE-161-length-140923-cov-7.496010_pt1 | contig 140923 bp, 138 predicted proteins | sample MGYA00511164_ERZ761607 | MGnify/ENA primary metagenome ERZ761607 (study PRJEB28899, sample SAMN02445080) | bioreactor sludge metagenome | biome: EBPR sludge | place: Australia: Brisbane, Thorneside Wastewater Treatment Plant | collected 2011-06-22 ... | reverse complement strand
TCATCACCGAGCGCAAACCCGCCGAATCGACCTCGTCCGGCACGCCATACGATGCGCTCTTCGGGGCCATCCCGCACAGCCTCCAGTACATCAGCGGCGAGAACGTTGAGTCGGCCCTCAACGACCTTGCCGAGCAGGGCGATGCGGACCTGCTGGTGGTGCTGCACCGCAAGCGCGGCATCTTCCAAGGCCTGTTCCACAGGAGCACGGCGGCCGCCTTGGCCATGCACACGCACCTGCCGCTGCTGGTGCTGCAGCAAGCCGACCGCTGATGGCCGGTGCCCTCGCGCGCGGCGCGCTGCCGCTCTTCGCGTTCAAGGGCATCCAGGTGAGGCTGCATTGGTCCTTCATCGCGCTTCCCCTCTACATCGTCGTCTCCGGCCTGGCGGACGACCTCGGCTGGCCGGCCATCGGCCTGCGGCTCGGCATGGTCGGCATCGTCTTCGTGTGCGTGGTGCTCCATGAATTCGGGCATGCCCTCACCGCCCGGCGGTTCGGTGTGGGCACGCGCGACATCACCCTGCTGCCCATTGGCGGCGTCGCCTCCCTGGAGCGCATGCCCGAGGAGCCGCGGCAGGAATTCTGGATCACCGTGGCAGGGCCAGCGGTGAACCTCGCCATCGCCGTGATCGCCTTCATCATCATGGCGGCCATGGGCCTGGTGACGCTGTTCTCTGACCTGCTGCTGGGCGCCACGCTGTACACCAACGCCCTCTTCTTCCTGGTGGGCGCCAACCTCTGGCTCTTCCTCTTCAACCTCATCCCGGCATTCCCCATGGACGGGGGCCGTATCCTGCGCTCCCTGCTGGCGATGCGGATGCCCCGCGAGCGTGCCACCCGCATCGCTGCGGCCATCGGGCGCGGAGCGGCCGTAATCGGCGTCGGCTACGGCCTCCTCAGCGGGCAGCCCTTCCTGGCGCTCATCGGCTTGTTCATCTTCCGGGCCGCCGGGGCCGAGGCGCGCAATGTGGCCCAGCGCGAGCAGCTCCGCGGCATCGCGGTCCGCCAGGTGATGCGCACCCGCTTCTGGACCTTGGGCGCAAGCGCCAGTGTGCGCGAGGCGCTGGACCAGCTGCTCAGCGGCGGCGACGGGGCCTTGGTGGTGACCGGCCTTGATGGCCTGCCCATCGGCGTGCTCGGCCGGCAGGACCTCTTCCGGGCCGTGGAATCCGGGTCGGAGCATGTCCGCCTGGCCGACCTGCCCCCGCACATGGCCGCCGCAATCGCGCCGGATGACGATGCCCACGAGTCCACCCAGCGCATGGTGGCCGCCGGCCTGCCCTTGCTCCCGGTGGTGGAGCACGGTGCGCTGATCGGCGTGCTGGAGCTGGAGAACCTGGAAGAGTACCTGCTCCTGCGCCGTGCGCAGGCCACGGCCGGCAGCCGCTAGCCGATCAAGGCTTCTTCTTCGGCTCGTGCACGGTGAATACGCGCGAGATGTTGAAGCCGAACTGGAACCCGCCGCCCTTCGTGGCCGGCTGGAATGCATTGGCCCAATCCCCGGTGGTCTCCGTGATGAAGGCCCGCTCGAACATGCCCGAGCTGTTGGTGAAATGCAGCTGGAACACGTGGCCGCCGGTCTCGATGTCGAAGCCGATGGAGAGTGAGTTGCGGAAGGCATCGGGGACCTGATCGCGCAGCACGTGGAAGTATTCCGCGTTGAAGGCCAGCCGCTTGGTGAGCTTCACCCGGCCGGCACCGCTGATGTGGAAGACATCGTTGGGGTCCTCCACCGTGGCCACCAGGTTGCGGTGCACCACGCCGGGGTTGAGCTGGAAGGAGACGCTTTCACTGAACTTGCGCCCGATGATGAGCGTCCAGGCATAGGAAAGCCGGTGCGAGAAATAGTCGGTCCGGTCAGGGGAGTACCAGGGCACATCGGTAGCGCTCATGGTGGTCATGGAGGCCGCCCCCACCACGGCCAGCGTAAGCGGCGTGCTACAGCCCGCATCGCACTGCCGCAGCAGCTTGTACTTCACGAACCCGTCCACCGTCTTCTGGTAGCTGCTGCGACCGATGCCCACCATGAGGCGGTCCGTGACGCCGTAGTCGAGGCCCAGGCGCACCGTTGCGCCATCGAGGCCATAGAATTGGGCGGCGCCGCCGTTCGCGGGGCCGAAGCGGTGGCCGATGCGGAAATCGAGCACCCCATGCGCCGTGTTCTCCAGGCTGTGCCCGTTGATCACACGGGTGGTCTTGAACGCGGCATTCGTGTACTCAGGGCCTGTCTCCTCCTCGCCGAGCAGGCCGATGAGGTCGTCCTGCGCCGCGAGCGGCGGGGCGATGAGGGCTGCGCCCAGCAACGGCGCAAGGAAGAGGTGGCGCAGGGGCTTCATGCGGGACTCCATCACATGCGCGTGTAATCCATGCGCACCTTCACATCGATCGACTCGGCGATGTTCTTGCGCACGGCGCCGGGGATCTTGATGTCATGGTCCGCGGGCTTCACCTGGAAGGCGCTTTCGGCCCGCACGGCGCCCTTCCCGTCAGCCGTGACGGTGCCGGTGGCCTTCATGGGCTTCTCCACGCCATGGATGGTGATGGTGCCCTCCACGGTCACCGGGTAGGAACCGGCTTGCTTGAGCTGCTCGGCCGTCACCCCTGCGATGCGGCCCTTGAAGGTAGCCTTCGGATAGGTATTGCTCTCCATGTAGTTCTCATTGAAGTGCTCCTGCATCAGCGCCTTCTCGAAGGCGAAGGCCTTGATCACCGCCACGAACTCCACGGCTCCGGTGGTCGCGTCCCATACGCTGGTCACCTTGTCGTTATCGGCATGGATATCCTCCATGGGCGTGGAGGAGTGGAAATCGATGTGGCCGGTGCGGGTCATGTAGCGCTCTTGCGCCGCAGCGGTCAAGGGCAGCAGGGCTGCGAGGAGGAGTGCGTTCTTCATGGCTGTTCTGTTGTTCGTTGGTGTGCGGGAGGCGGGGAGGCAAGGATCATTCCACGGCGGCGCAGCGCTGCAGGAGGACATCGCCCGGTATCATGCCGTCGCCGGTATAGCCCTGGCAGATGCCCTTCACGAAGACCTTGTCGCCGACCTTCCAGCCGGCAGGCAGGCTGCCCGGCTCGAATTCGCAGACGATGCCGGCCATGGGGTCGCCGGTATCGAGGATGACGCTCATCCGCGTGCCGTCCCCCTCATCGATGGTCCGGATGACGCCCTTCACCTTGATGGCCTGCGCCGTGGAGCCCACGTACTTGGCCGTGGCGGCCGGCTCGTCGGCAAGGAAATCCGCCAGCAGCTGCGGCGCATCCACCGTGTGCGCCTCGGCCATGCCGGCCGCGCCCTCGGGCTTGCGGCTGTACTCCTTCCACGCGTATGCGCCGCCAAGGACGGCTGCCACAGCGACTGCGGCGATGATGGTTCGGGCTTTCATGCGGTTCAATTGTTCGGTGCGCCGGCATTGAGCCAGGCCTCCACCTTGCTGCGGTCGCAGCTGGGCAGCCCGAGCGGGGCCGGCATGAAGAAGGGCACGCCTTGGATGATGACCCCGCGCAGCTGGCCATTGTCCGCAGCAGCCTTCACCAAGGCATAGGTGGTGAGGTCGGGGGACTGCGCCCCGGTGACGTGGCAGCCCGGGATGGCGCACGAGGATTGGATCAGGGGCTGAATGGTGCCGCTCCAGGTAACGGCGGACGTGTCGCAGAAGGAGCCCGGATAGAGCTCCTGCTCATTATCATAGTAGCAGCCGGGCACCAGGAGCAGAAGGGCTGGAACGAGGAGCAGGAAGGCCTTGCGCATGGATGCCGGTCAGTTATTGGGGGCGCCTTGGCCGATCCAGAGCTGAATCTGACGGATGCGGCAGGCGCTCAATTGGGGACCCGAGGGCGGCATGGGGGCATACGGATCGCCGAGATGCCGCACGGAGCCCTCGAGCCGCCCGTCCATCGCAATGGTGTTCATGGTGCTCCATTGGGTGAGGTCGAGCCCCCCCGATGGGCTGCCGCCGCTATGGCAGGTTCGGCAGCGCGCCTGCACAAGGGGCACGATGGTTCCGCTGTAGGTGACGTTCAGGGTATCGCACACCGCGGTTTCGCAGCTGTTGTTCTGGGCGCCCTGCTGGATCCACTGCTGGATGATCGCGATCTGCTCCGCGGTGAGCGGCGGGAAGGGCGGACGGGGCATGATCTTGTCCGGGTCGTCATCGGTGATCGCCTCCATCAGGTCACCGTCCTGCACGATGCCGCTGGCCATGAGGGTCTGGTAGCTGGTGATCTGGATGTCGTCGTTGTCGTCGTTGGGCGTGTGATGGCAATTGAGCCCTGCCCCCGGATTGGTGCAGCTGCTGGTGAGGATGGGCAGTACCTGCTGCTGAAAGTAGATGGTATTGGGGTCGCACCCCGGCTCCTCCTCCCCTCCGCCTCCGTTGTTCCCGTTCTGAAACAGCGGACCCTGGATCGGCTCGTGCTTGCAGGACGACAGGGCGAGCGCTGCGCCGAAGGCGAGCGATACCGGATGCAGGATGCGTTTCATGTGTTGCATGCAATCAAGGACTGATCAAAAGTACCTACCCCGCCTTGCCCGCTGCACGCGAATCCGATGGACCGGGAAATGCGGGCGACCAACCGGACGCGCCATCAAGTGTCCCTGAAGCCTCCATGAGCAGGCTCAGGAGTTCCACCGCGTTGAGGCGGTTCGCATAGCCGTCCGCCTGATTCATGCGCAGGATGAGGCCGATGCGCTCATCCGGCGCGGCGGCCATCAGCCGGGCCCAGTCGGCTGCGTGAATCCGCCTTGGCAGCGAGGGCTGGCTTATCCTCTTACTGTGCATGGCATCGCTTATGGTGCCCTGAAGGTCCCACGCGCGCCGCTCTATCGTCGCATCGGCACCGATGGGACGGGCATTCCGGCCGACGACCCGGGAAAGGGGGTTACTCGCCCGCCAGCCAGCGCTTGAACGCCGCGCTGCGCTCGCTGCTCACCACGGCATCCTCGCCGTAGGGCGGATCCAGCACCACCTTCACCCGGCTCTTGCTGTAGGCCAGGAGTTCCTTGATGCTTTGGAGGCTCACGATCAGCTGCCGGTTCAGGCGGATGAAGCGCTGGGGGTCCAATTGGCGCTCAAGCTTGTCCAGGCTCTCATCCAGCGGGAGGTCTCGCCCCTCACGCGTCCGCAGGAAGGTGTTCTTCATCAACGAGTGGATGTAGGCGATCTGCTCGGGCTCCACCACCTTGAAATGCTCCCCGTAGCGAATCAGGAAGCGCTTCACCGGTGCCACGGGCACCTCGGCAGAAGGCTGGCCCGTGCCCAAGGGCCCCATGTCGCGCACCAGGCCGAGCCGCTTCACCCGCTCCACGGCGGCACGGAGCTCCTCGGGGTTGATGGGCTTCAGCAGGTAATCGATGGCGTTGACCCGGAAGGCCTGCAGTGCATGGGCATCGTAGGCGGTGGTGAATACCACCGGAAAGGGCACCTCCACCCGCCGGAAGATCTCGAAGCTCTCACCATCGGCGAGCTGCACGTCGAACAGCGCCAGGTCCGGCGCGGGGTTGGAGCGGATCCAATCGACTGCGGCTCCGATGGCGGCCACGTCGGCCACCACCTCGATGCCGGGACCGATGCCCACGAGCAGCTTGCGCAGCCGCTTCACGGCGGCCTCCTCATCCTCAACGATCAGCACCTTCATGGCACGGGGTCGAGCAAAGGTACCAGCACCGTGAATTCCTCTGCCGACCGCTCCACCCCGATGGGGCGCGCGGTGATCGCCCTGTAGCGCTTGGTGATGCTCTCCAGGCCGAAGCCCGTGGACCGCGGCGGCGACGACCGTGGGCGCAGCGGGTTGCGAACGGCCAGCGTATCATCCGTCAGCGAGGCGATGGTGATGGTGAAGGGCTCTGCGCCCCTCACCACATTGTGCTTGAGCGCATTCTCCACAAGCAACTGGAGGGTGAGCGGCACGATGGCGCGCTGCTTCGCCCGGTCATCCACCATGAGCTGGAGCCGTATCGCGGCACCGAACCGGCGCTGCTCCAGGGCGAAATAGGTGTCGAGCAAACGGAGCTCTTCCGCCACGGTGATGCGCTCATGGTCGCGCACCTGCAGGATATTCCGGAAGAAACGGCTCAGCTGCTCCACGTGCTCCACAGCCTTGGACGGCTCCGTTTCGATGAGCTCCACCAGGGCATTGAAGCTGTTGAAGAGGAAGTGCGGATCGACCTGGCTCCGGAGGGCATCGAGCTGGAAGCGCACCCGCTCCTCTTCCATCCGTGCGCGATAGCGGAGGCGGCGGTCGCGCGCGCGAAGGAGGGCAATGATGCCCCCCGTCACCATCAGGCCCATCAGCGCGATGACCCAAGGCCGGCGCCACCAGGGCGGGTCGACGATCACCTCCAGTTCAGTCCAACCGGAATTCTCCTGCGGCGCCCTCCCCCGGAAAGCACGCACCTGGAACACGTAGCGGCCGGGGGGCAGCGCGGCGAAGCCGGCGTCACGCTCGCTGGTCTCCACGATGCGGTCATCGTAGCCTTGCAGCCGGTACTGGAACCGGATGGCGGCCGGATCGGCGTAGTAGGTTCCGGTATAGCGTACCACCAGTGCTCGTCGGTCATAGGCCAGGCGTATCGCACCTTCATTTCCAACAGCCTCGCCGTCGGCTAGCACACCAAGGATGGCCACCGGAATCCGGCTCCTGAAGTGCAGCGGCGCCGGGCGGATCCGCAGGAGTCCTTTGCTGCATGCGTACCAGATGGCACCGGTGGGGTCCGTTGCGAGCGCATTCAGCTCGGCCGTCGCATCCTCCAGGCCGAACGCGGCGGTCACATCCGTCATAGACCGCGTTGCGGGATCCATGGCCACCGCACCGGTGCTGCCGAACGCGATCAGCTGCCCTGCCGATTCGGCAAGCGCGTTCAGGTCGGCACCGAACGGCGCCACATCGGCACCGAAGCACCGCCCTCCCTCGCGGCCGATGGTGCAGAAACCCGTGCCGGGGCCCGCCGCCCAGACCGTGCCGTCCCGGGCGCGCAGCAAGGCATAGAAGGTGCCCTCGGCCAGCGAGGCGGCCGTCGAGCCATCGGCAGCGATCGTCCGCACGCCACGGCCATCGGTGGCCAGGTGGAAGGCGCCTTGGTCGCCCAACGCATCGAAGACGAAACCGGCATCGCGACCCAGCCGCCGGAACCCGTATGGGCCGAGCACCGTGATGCCCTCAAGGGTCGCGAAGACGACGCCGTCCTCGTTAGCCCTGGCGGAAAGGACATTGTCATTCGAGAGGCCGTCGCGCATCATGAAGCGCTCGATGCGGCCGTCGGGCCTCACGGCAAGAACGCCTGACCCGAAGGTGGCTGCCCAGATGGTGCCCTCACCGTCCGTGCAGAGCGACACGATGGGTGTGCGCGGATCAACCGGTACGGGAATCTCGGTCACGGTCATCTCCTCGCTGAACCTGGCCGCATGCTGATAGAGGCGGTGCCCGATGGCGAACCAGAGGCGCTGACCGGCATCGGTGCAAATGGCGCTGATGCCTCGCAAGTCGAGGCCCTCGTGCTCGGGAACGACGAGGATGGATGGGTCGGCACGGTGCAGGACCTCCGTCCCGTCGCACCACCACAGCGCACCTTCCGCATCGCGCAGCATGCCCAGCACCTCGCGGTCAGGGGCACCCTGCCGCCGGTAGGAACCCTTGGGCATCGCCAGGTCGATTGCCAGCACGCCGGCCTCCCGGGTTGCGGCCCATACCATGCCGCCCACAGCGCGTACATGCGTCACCGCGCCATCGCTCCACGGCTGGGCGATGGACCGTGGCTCCTCGCCCACCTGCGGTTTCCAGCTGAACACCCCTGCGCGATCGGTACCTGCCCAGATGGTCCCCTCCGCATCGATGTCGAGGCTGAGGACCAGGTTATCAGGCGCGCCTTGCTCCTCGCCGAGCACGGCATCCACCGCGCCGTCGGCGATCACCGCCAGCCCTTGGTCGGTAGCCACGGCGATGCGGCCGTCGGGCAGCACGCCAAGTCCGTTCACATGATCATCTGGAAGGCCGGCGCGGGAATCGATGGCGCTTCGGCGACCTCCATCATGGAGCACAACACCCAGCCCATAGGTACCAATCACCAGGCCGCCACCGCGGAGGACGGCCAATGCCGTGGCCACTCCGGCCAAAGCCGTATCGCGCTCCAGCGTGTCACAGCCGGCATCGCCGCAGCGCAGCAGATATCCCTGCCCGGTGATCAGGGCCACCCGGTTCCCATCGGCGGCCATCGCAGCGATGCGATCGGCCTGTGCGCGCCAAATCGTCTCGGTGACCCCGCCATCGGTGCGGAGCAGCGCCGCTTCATCGGCCACCCAGATCAGCCCGCGCGCATCCTGCACGGCCTCGTGCAGCTTCGGGCGGTGATGACCTGGCCGCACCTCGAGCCTGCGCACCAAGGGGAACTGCCCGAAGCCCTCACCGGCCAGCAGCAGTAACAGGAGCGTGACGCCCTTCCGCATCAAGGTGCGAAATGCAGGTCCACCGAAACGGCCACGGTAGCCGCCACCTTCTGCTGCACCACCCGCGGGATCCGAACGCCGTGGTCCTCCAGCACCACCTCGAAACGGCTGGTCACCGTCACGCCCGCCGCATCCACCTCCACGGTGCAAGGGATGATCCGCTCCTGAGGAACGCCGCGGATGGTGAGCGTTCCCTTGGCCCGCACCGCGTGCTTGCCCGGCGCGCGCAAATCGACCATCTCGATGATGCGGCCCGTGAACTGGGCATTGGGCCAATCCGCCGACGCCATGTAGTTCTCGTTGAAGTGCTCGCGCTGCAGCGGTGCGTTGAACCCTGCGAAGGATGCCACGGGCACCTGTACGGCGAAGCTCCGCTCGCCGCGGTCGATGACGCCCTTGGCCTGGTCCGTGGCGGCGGAGATGGCCTCCAATGGGGCCTCGCTGAGGAAGCTGATGCTGGAGCGGTCCAAACGGATCACGTCGCGCTCCTGCGCCAATGTGCCGATGGCGATCGGAAAGACAGCGAAAGCGACCAGGCGATGCATGCTCCACCACGGCGAAGGCCGTGCCGAAGGTAAACGCACGCCTCAGCGCGCCACCACCAACCGGCCGATTGCGCGGGAGGCACCGGCCATGACCCTCACGAGGTAGGTGCCCTGGGGCAGCCGGGCCGCATCCACGATCGCTCGGTCCTGAAGGTCCGCGATGCTGAGCACCAGCCTGCCCTGTGCATCGAGCACGTCCATCCGGAAGGTCGCCCCCGGCATGCGCACGGTGAAGCGGTCATCGGCGACGGTCGGCCAGATCAGCGGCAGCTCACCGCCTTCCTGCACGGCCATCCCCGTGCTCAGCTCGCAGGTGGTGGTGCAGACGGCGCGCGTGGTCTGGGCCGTGCTGTCCAGGAAGGCTTCCAGCGCCCCCGATTCGCCTTTGAGGAAGTGCCCCAGCCACAGCGTGGCGAAATCGTTCACTGCATCGTGCTGCTCCGCCCGTTCGATCGACGGCGAAGGGCTGCAGGTGAGTTCGCCCAAGGAGCAGTTGAAGTTGTAATCGGCGAAGTAGCAGTGGCCGCCCCCGGTGATGCTGATGAAGGCCCGGCAGGGAACGGTAAGGGCTTCGTACATGGGCCCTTGGTGCTCCACGATGGGTGTCACGCAATCATTGGAGCCGGCGAACATGAGGGTGGGCACCTGCACTTGGGCGCACGCCGCCACGGCGCTGGGATTCGTCTCCGCCGCCGCGAAATTGACCACCGTGGTGATGGACGTATTCCCCGCCGCTGCGAGGAAACTGCTGCCGCCACCCATGCTGTGCCCCATCAGCGCCGTGGCGGGGGCGACATGCCCGAAGAACGGCGATGCGGGCTCGCCGCCCGCAGCCTGCAGCGCGGTGGAGACATGCGCAATGTCCAAGCCGAAGGCACCATGATTCGGGGGCACGCCGCCTTCCGTGGTCGGCAGTGCCACGATGTAGCCCAGCGGCACGAAGTGGTTCCTCAGGTTGGCATAGGCCCCAGTGCCCATGACGAAGCCGTGCCCGATGACGAGCACCGGGAAGCTGCCCTCGGCGACCTCGGCATTGGCCCCGGCGGCCTGTGCAGGGTAGTACACATCGGTAGGGATGTTCCGATTCCGGTCCGCATCGAAGAAGGTGACGGAGCGGTTGCCGATGGGATAGGGCTGGGCGAGCGCCGCAACCGGCAGCGCAAAGGTGAAGGCAGCGATGACGCGCATGGGGTGAAGGTATGCGAAGCACGCCGATGGCAACCGCGGTGACGGACCGCCTTGGCACCGCCAAATCCGGCCCGCAGCCCGCCCCGAACGGGCCAGGCTGCGGGCGGAATCGACGAAGCCGCCCGGGGGCGGCTTCTCGGCTGCGGAGAGGGAGGGATTCGAACCCCCGGTACCCGTGAAGGCACATCTGTTTTCGAGACAGACCCGATCGACCACTCTGGCACCTCTCCGAACGGGCCGCGAAGATAGGGGCCGCAGCAGTTCGGGGTTTCCATCGACCTTCGCGCCATGACCGCCATCAGCGAAGCCCAGGTCCTGGCCCATGTGGTGGACCGCACCCGGCAGTACACCCGCTACTACTGCAGCCTGCTCAAGGACCAGGACCCGCACCGGGTATTCGTGTGCGAAGGCAAGCCGCTGAACACCGCGTACTGGCTCATCGCCCACCTGGCCACCAGCCAGAACGGGCTGCTGCTGCGGGCCACGGGAGGGCCCTTCGAGAAGTTCAGCTGGGCCAAGCACTTCACCTTGGGCAGCCAGGGCCTTCCGCCTGAGCAATGCCCTCCCTACGAGGAGATCTGGGCCACCTTCAACGAGGTGCACCGCAAGGCAATGGCGCACCTGCCCACGCTGACCACCGACCAGCTGAACGGACCGAACATCACCGGCCTTACGGCCATCGGAGGCTCGGTACGCGATGTGATCACCCATGCGGCGCGCCATGAAGCCCTGCACACCGGCCACCTCAGCTGGCTGTGCAAGCTGCATGGCATCGGCACCATGTGAGCCGCAGTGGGCTCACGCTCCGTGCCAAAGGAGCCAGAAGGCGATGATGCCGCCGAAATAGCCCAAGGCGGCCGGAAAGGCCATGCGGCGCAGGTACCAGAGGAAGTCGATGCCGAGGATGCCCATCGTGGCGACACCGGCTGCGGAGCCGATGATGAGAATGCTGCCACCGGTGCCCGCGCAATAGGCGAGCAGTTCCCAGAAGGGATGATCGGCATGGAACTGCTCCATGGGATACATGCCCATGGCCGCGGCCACCAAGGGCACGTTGTCCACCACCGCTGAAAGCAGGCCGATCACCGTGTTCACCGCATAGATGCTGCCCAGCTTGGCATCGAGCAGGTGTGCCGCATCCGTCAGATGGCCGGCCTCCTGCAGGCCCGATACGGCGGTGAGGATGCCGAGGAAGAAGAGGACGCTCGGCACATCGATCCTCCTGAGCACCGCTGTGACCGAGAGGTGGCCCTTATCGGTCTCGATGGCATTCATGTGCATGAGTTCCGTGACGATCCAGAGGATTCCCAGGCCGAGAAGGATGCCCATGTAGGGTGGCAGGTGCGTCCAGGTCTTGAAGAGCGGCACGCCGAGCAGCGCGAAGAGGCCGAGTGCGAAGACCAGGTTGCGCTTGCCGGTGGAAACCGCCTTGTGGCCGGCATTCTCCTCCGCCGCCGCATCGGGTCGCTGGATGGTGCCCTTGAAGGTGAAGGTGAACCAGACCAGCGGCAGCAGCAGGCATACAAGGCTCGGCACGATGAGCTTGGCGATGATATTGCCGGTGGTGACCTGGCCGCCGATCCAGAGCATGATGGTGGTGACATCGCCGATGGGGCTCCACGCACCACCCGCGTTGGCGGCCACGATCACCATGCCGGCGAAGGTCCACAGGTCGTTCTTGTCCTTGATCAGCTTGCGCAGCAACGCGCACATGACGATGGCCGTGGTCATGTTGTCCAGCGCCGCGCTCAGGAAGAAGGTGATGATGCTGAGCACCCACATCAGCGTCACCTTGTTGGTGCCGGTGATGCGGTCGGTGATCACGCGGAATCCCTCGTGCGCATCCACGAGTTCCACGATGGTCATGGCGCCCATCAGGAAGAAGAGGATGCTGGCGATGTCGCCCAGGTGGTGCATCAGCGACTCCACCACCCCCTCATGGCCATGCGCGGCCTCCGCCGCGCCCAGTAGCTCGTGCTGGCCCAGCATGAGCATGATCCAGACCAGCACGCCCGTGACCAGGGCGGTGGCCGCTTTATTGATGCGGAGCGGGTGCTCCAGCGCGATGCACAGGTATCCCAGGACGAAGGTGAGGCCGATGGCGAGGTACATCGTTGCGGATTTGATCCGCGAATGTCACTCACCCGATCGTGACCGGATGAAAAACCGATGAAAAAATCCGTGCGACCGCCCGGTCAGTGCCACATCAACCAGAACGTGAGGATGCCCCCCACATAGCCCAGCGCGGCAGGGATGGTCATCCGCTTCAGGTACCAGATGAAGTCGATGTGCATGATGCCCATGGCGGCCACCCCTGCGGCCGATCCGATGATGAGCATGCTCCCCCCGGTTCCCGCGCAAAGCGCCAGCAGCTCCCAGAAGAGGTGGTCAGGCGGGAACTGGCTCATGGGATACATGCCCTGTGCGGCGGCCACCAGCGGCACGTTGTCCACGATGGCGGAGAGGGCTCCGATGGCCCCGTTTATCAGGAAGATGTCGCCGAGCGCCCGATCGAGGCCCTGCGCCAGCAGCGTGAGGTGGCCGGCGACCTGGAGCCCCCCAACGGCCACCAGGATGCCCAGGAAGAAGAGCACGCTGGGCATATCGATACGGCGAAGGACCGCGGTGACCATGAGGTGACCGCGCTGGTCCAAACCGTGGCGCATGTGGATCACCTCGGTGACCACCCACAGGACGCCCAGGCCCAGCATCACGCCCATGAAGGGCGGCAGGTGGGTGATGGCCTTGAAGATGGGCACGAAGAGGAGTGCGCCCACGCCCAGCGCGAACACCAGCATGCGCTCACCTGGAGTGACATTCCCTCCGCCATGGTGACCATGGTCGATCACGCTGTCCGGGCGCTCCACATTGCCCTTCATGGTTCGGCCGATCCAGAGCAGGGGCAGCAGCAGGCAGACCAGGCTGGGCACGATCAGCTTCACGATGATGTTGACCGTGGTCACCTGGCCCTTCACCCAGAGCATGATGGTGGTGACATCGCCGATGGGGCTCCAGGCACCGCCCGCGTTGGCGGCGATGATGACCATGCCGGCGAAGACCCAGAGCGTCTCCTTGTCCTTGATGAGCTTGCGCAGCAGGGCGCACATCACGATGGTGGTGGTGAGGTTGTCGAGGGCGGCGCTCAGGAAGAAGGTGATGATGCTGACGATCCAGAGCAGCGTGGTGCGCTTGGTGGAGCTGATGCGGTCCGTGATCACGCGGAAGCCCTCGTGCACATCAACGAGTTCCACGATGGTCATGGCGCCCATGAGGAAGAAGAGGATGCTGCCGATGTCCCCGAGGTGCTCGAGCAGGTGATGGAGCAGCCCCTCATGGTCGGCGTGCTCGGCATCGTGGAAGATGGTGTCCTTGCCCAGCATGAGGATGGTCCACACGATGGCGCCGGTGAGGATGGCGCTGGCCGCCTTGTTGATGCGGAGAGGGTGCTCGAGGGCGATGGCGAGGTAGCCGATCACGAACACAACGGCCATTAGAGCGAACATGCGGATTGGTTTTGGCGGCGCAAGGATAAGGAACCGAGCGGGCCGCAGGGGACCGCTGAGCGAGCCGTTGCGAACGCGTGGCGGTTAAACTTGCCGCATGGGGCGGAAAGGCGATATCCGGCTGCAAGCAACCGTGCTCGTGGTCGGAGCGGTGCTGATGGCCGTGAAGTTCCTGGCCTGGAGGCTCACCCACAGCAACACCATCCTCAGCGATGCGCTGGAGAGCATCGTGAATGTGGCCGCCGGGGCATTCGCGCTGTACAGCCTGGTGCTTGCCGCCAAGCCCCGAGACCGCGAGCACCCCTACGGCCATGGCAAGGTGGAGTTCATCAGCGCGGGAATCGAGGGCGGGCTGGTGGTCGTGGCCGGCGGCCTGATCATCTGGAGGGCTGTGGCGGCCCTGCTCAGCGGGCAGCACCTGCATGCGCTCGACACGGGCATCCTGCTCACCGGCGGAGCGGGAGCGGCCAACCTGGCCATGGGCCTTGCGCTCCAGCGGCGGGGCCGGCGCGCGCGCTCGATCACCATGGAGGCCAGCGGCGCCCACCTCCTCAGCGATGCATGGAGCACCGTTGCCATGGTGGCCGGGCTCATCCTCATCCGCATCACCGGCCTGCTCTGGCTCGACCAGCTCTTCGCCATCCTGTTCGCCGTCTACATCATCGTCACCGGCCTCCGGATCTTCAGGCGCTCGTTGGCGGGCATCATGGACGAGGCCGACCTGGAGCTTGCCGCGGAGGTGATCGCCAGGCTCCAGGCGGCGCGCCGGCCGCAGTGGATCGATGTCCACAACTTCCGGATGATCAAGTACGGCTCGGTGCTCCACATCGACTGCCATGTGACGCTCCCGTGGTACTACACGCTGGAGCGCGCCCACGCTGAGATCGCTGAGATGGAGCGCATCGTGAACGAGGAGGAGGCCGGCCAGGTGGAGCTGTTCATCCACATGGACCCCTGCATCCCTGCGAGCTGCGGCATCTGCACACTGGAAGCCTGCCCGGAGCGGAAATCGCCTTGGGTGAAGCGCGTGGAGTGGACACCCGATACCGTGCTCGGCAACGCCAAGCATTCCGTGGCCGATCCGGCACGCTAGCCGCGCCTCAGGCGAGGCCCCAATAGGACCCGGGGGCGGGCGGCTGCCGCGCCAGCGGCGGATGCAAGGACGCGGCCGTTGGCGGGCTGAAATGGAGCAGCGCCCTCACGGGCGCTGCTCTGGGGTGGAAGACCGGGCTCGAACCGGCGACCTTCGGAACCACAATCCGACGCTCTAACCAACTGAGCTACATCCACCATGGCGCTGGGTCGCTCCAGCGGGCCGCAAATATAGCGGCGGCGTTCGGTTACGCCGCGCGCACAAGCGGCTCCGTACTTTGCGCAGGTTCATGCACGTGCTTTTCCTGCCCAAGTGGTACCCCGGCCAGAAAGACCCGCAGCTGGGCGATTTCCTGCGCAAGCAGGCACTTGCGGCCGCTGCTCAAGTGCGCCTGAGCATCCTGCACGTGGAGGCGGTCAGCGGGTCCGGTGCACCATCGGATGAGGCGCTTAGGACGGAGGATGGCGCGTGGGAACTGACCGTTCGCTACCGGGCGAGCACGCTGGGGCTGGCACCGGTCCGCAAAGCCGTGAATCTGGTCCGTTATTGGCGCACGGCCAGTGCGGGATGGCGCAGGCTCTGCGCCGAGCGCGGCCGGCCCGACCTCATCCATGCCTACATCCTCGTGAGGCCTGTTCTGTTCGCTTGGTGGACCGGCCTGAGGCACGGGGTGCCCTACATCGTGAGCGAGCAGAGCAGCGAGTACCTCGACGGCACCTATCAGCGCAAAGGAGCGCTCTTCCACGCGCTTTCGCGGTTCCTGTTCAGCCGTGCCGCCGCCGTCACCGCGGTTTCGGCGTGGCTGGGTGACCGGCTGGTCGGCCTCGGCCTTTGCCACCGGTACGAGATCGTACCGAACGTCATACCCGGCCTCGACCGTCCATTGCCACCCGCCGGTGAGCCCGGCCGCTTCCTTGTGGTGGCCGACCTGGTGGACCGCACCAAGAACGTGAGCGGCGTCCTTCGCGCGTTGGCGATGGCGCGCAAGGCGAACGGAAATGCGCACCTTTCCGTCATCGGTGACGGCGCCGACCGCATGATGCTGGAGCGATTGACCACGGAACTGGGACTCACGGAGCATGTCCGCTTCCTCGGCCGACTGGCCAACGCACAGGTCCTCGACCACATGGCCCAGGCCTTTGCCGTGATCGTGAACAGCAACGTGGAGACCTTCAGCGTGGTGACGGGCGAGGCGCTGGCGCAAGGCAAGCCCGTGATCGCCACGCGGTGCGGAGGCCCACAGGCCTTCATCACGGAATCCAACGGCCTGCTCATCGACCCGCGTGACGATGCGGGCTTGGCGCAGGCGATGCTCTCGCTGATGCGCCAAGCGCCCCGCTACCGGCCTGCGGAGATCCGGCACTCCGTCAGCGAGCGCTTCAGCCCGCAGGCCGTGGGGATGGCCTTCCGATCGGTCTATCAAGCAGCGACAGGGCATGGCTGACCAGCGGGTGCGCATCGCGGTGGTGACCGGCGGCCGATTGCGCGGCTGGGAATCGGACATCGTGCGCCGCGTGAGGGCGCTTCGCGAAGCCGACGTGGTGGCCTGGATGCACCTGGATCAACTGGCCACTGAGGACCCTTCAGGGGCTTTCGGCCGGCTGCAGCGCAAGGTCTCCGCATCCCCCCAGCTCGCCTTCGAGGCCCATGGGCCAGCGGACCTGGGTCCCCTGCGCGTCAACGACCTCCGTGGAGCACAGGTGGACCTGGCGTTGCTGCTTGGCGCCGCTTCCGGCCTCCAAGAAGGCCCTTGGGACCCTGCCCTGCGCCGATGGGCTTTCCGCCACGGCGACGACCTGCCCGCCCACCGAGCCTTGCCGGGGCTCCGCGAATCGGTACGCCAGGTGCCGCTCACGCGCTTCGGGCTCGTCGATGCCGGAACGGGACGGACCTTGCGCACGGCCTGCCTTCGCACCGCAGGTGAGCCCGGGACCCTGGCAGCGGTGATTGCCGGGCTCGCCGCGCAGTGGCCCGCAGCTGCCATCGCCGAATGGGCGGCCAACGGCCAAGCGCCGCAGGGCATGGACGATGAGCCCACGGCCGCAATGCCCCTTCCCGGGCTGCTGGAGACCCTGGCCTTCGGCTGGCGCCGGATGACCGGGCGCGGCGGCGCACCTCTGGCGACAGACCATGGCGCGTGGAACATCGGGGTGCTGCATCAGCCCGTGCATGTGCTGCTGGAGGACGATGGCAGCCGTAACGTGCGCTGGCTGCCCGCCCCTTCCAAGGGCAAGGCCCGCATGGAGCCGTTCGGCTATCACACGCCTGACGGGGACCTCAATGTGCTCTTCCGGAAGTGCAGCGTGGACGGCGATGAGGCCGTGATCGCCCGCGTGCGGCCGAAGCCGGACAACATCCTGAAACGCTCGCGCACCATGCTCGAGGGCGATGGGCATGCCGCCTATCCCTACACGCTGACCGTGGATGGTGCGCCGGCCGTCATTCTCGGAGATGGCCCTGCCGCATGCGTGCGGATCCACCGCATCAATGACGCGAACGACGGACTCCTGGATGGCCGCCCTATCCTGAGTGAGGCGCTCCATGCCCCCACCCTGTTCGAGCATGACGGGCGATGGTGGCTCCTGGGCACGAAGGATCCGCTGCCCGATGCACTGCTGTATGGCTACTACAGCGATTCGCCCTGGGGGCCCTTCGTCCCGATCGGCCACGGGCCGCTGAAGTGCGACGTGCGCAGCGCACGGCCGGCAGGCTCGCCATTCCTGCACGACGGTGCGCTGTACCGCCCGGCCTTGGACGCCTCGGCCCCCGGCGCGCCCGCCGTGAGCATCAACCGGGTCGACCGGCTCAGCCCTGCGGGCTTCCGGGAGGAGGCCGTGCGACGGGTCCAGGGCTTCGCGGCAACAGCCTACGGCGAGGGCGTGCGCACCATCACCGCCATGGGCCAGCTGACGCTGGTGGATGGGTTGCTGAGCCCCGTGATGGAGGCCCGGCGGGCCAACGGAAGCCGTTCCTCCACCCGCTCACGATCGAAGCGCGACCGCGGATGACACGCCCCGTGATCGGCACCATCGCTGCACGCGTGGCCATCGCCGCCATGAACCTTCTGCTGGTGGCCGTAGCCGCTCGCTCGCTCGGGCTGGCCGATGTGGGCCGCATGAGCCTGGTGGTGCTCGCCATCACCTTGGTGCTGCTGCTCTGCCATGTGGTTGGCGGCGGTGGATTGGTCTACTTGGAGCCGAGGCACGGCACACGCACGCTCCGCTGGGTCTCTTATGGCTGGGCTGCGGTGGCCTGCGCGATCGCGGGGCTGCTCATCGGGCCGCTGGGGCTCGCACCGTCCGGCCTCGGTGCGTACGTGATAGGCCTGGCCTTCCTGCAAGGCTTGCACGGCATCCACCTCTCCCTGCTGCTCGGGCGCGAGCGCTTCGGAACGCATAATGCGGTGCAGGTGGGCCGTACGGTCACCCTGGTCGTGGCGTTCGCAGCCCTGCTCCGCATCGGCGATGCTTCGCTCATGGACTTCATCCATGCCACCGCCATCGCCGATGCGGCCACCGTGGTGGTCAGCGGCGCACTCCTGGTCCGCCTGCCTGCGCAGGCGAGCGATCCCGCCCGGGCGCTGATCGCCTTGATCCGGCAAGGGCTGCCGGCACAGGCGGCCAACACGCTCCAATTGCTCAACTACCGCCTGTCCTACTACCTCCTCCAGGGCTTCCAAGGCGCCACAGCACTGGGCCTGTGGTCCATTTCCACCCAGCTCGCCGAGAGCGCATGGCTGGCCCCCAAGAGCCTGGGCTCGGTGCTCTACGCGAAGGTGAGCAACCTGCAGGAGCGGGACCGGCAGCGCGACCTGACCCTGGCCGTGATGAAGGTCTCGATGGCCATCGCGGCGCTCACGGCCGGCGTGCTCATGCTCCTTCCCGAGGGCCTTTTCGAATGGGTGTTCGGGCCGGAGGCCAAAGGGATCGGGCGGCTCATCATGCTCATGGCCCCTGGGCTGCTCTCCATGGCGGCATCGCAGGCGCTGAGCCATTTCATGAGCGGGAGCGGGCGCGTGCTGCACAACACCATCGGGTCGGCGCTTGGGCTCGTGGCCACCCTGGCGATCGGGTACACCCTCATTCCCGGGCAGGGTGCCGATGGCGCTGCGATCACAGCCAGTGCCGCCTACACGCTTGGCGTCATCTATCAGTACCTCGTATTCTCGCGGATCACAGGTGCCCGCCTCAAGCATGTGCTCCCCAACCGGCAGGATGGTGAGCGCGTCGCAAAGGCCTGGCGGCGCTTCGCCGGCGGCTGAACCGCCTCAGAACAGGCTCAGCGCATCCGGTATACCGATGCCCCGGTCCACGGTGAAGCCCTCGCCGAAGGTGCGCATGATGATGCGCCCCATCTCGCGATGCCTGCCCTCCAGGAAGGGCAGGAAATCCTCGCGCGCGATGGGGCTCAGCGGCTCGGTGCTGGCGGGGTCGTGGAACTGCGAGCGGAAGCAGCGCAGCGCCTTCATCTTGCCCTCCCAATGCGGGGTGATGTCGAATACCAGGTCCGGCTCGATCCAGCGGTCCTGTATGGCATGGAGCACGCGCATCGGCCGCCACGGTTCCTGGGCCGCGCCTTCGTCTTCCGTCGCCAAGCGGCGCAGGCCGCTAAGGAAGCCGGCCTCGGCCACCAGCTGGGCGGCGCGACCGTGATCCGGGTGGCGGTCGCGGACCGCGTTGGTCAGCACCACCTGGGGCCGATGACGCCGGATGCTGCGCACCACGGCCATCAGGCTCTCCCGATCGGCGCGGAAGAAACCGTCCGCCAGGCCGAGCTGATACCTGAAAGCGGCGTCCAGCACGAGGCGCGCCGCCTCGGCCTCCTCGCGCCTGATCTCCGGCGTGCCGCGCGTTCCGAGCTCACCGGCGGTGAGGTCCACCAGGCCAACCGACCTCCCCAGCGCACGGTGGAGCAGCACCGTGCCGGCCATGGAAATCTCCACATCATCGGGGTGCGCGGTGATGCAGAGGATATCGACGCGCTCGCTCATCGCCCCTCGAGCCAACCGACGACACGCTCATCCAAGGGCGAGATGCCGCTCTCCAGGGACATCACCAATCGGCCCTGCTCATCCACCAGGTACTTATGGAAGTTCCACTTCACGCTGGAATCCATGGCTCCGTTCAGGGCCTTGGTGGTGAGCCACCGGTACACCGGATGCTGGTCGCCGCCCTTCACCTCCACCTTGCTCATCAGCGGGAAAGTGACGCCGTAGTTCTTCTGGCAGAAGGACTCGATCTGTGCCTCGCTGCCCGGTTCCTGCCCACCGAACTGGTTGCATGGGAAGCCGATGATCACCAGCCCCTTCGAGCCATACGCCTCGTGCAGCTCCTGCAGCTGCTTGTACTGCGGGGTGTAACCGCATTCGCTGGCCGTGTTCACCACCATCACCTTGCGCCCCTTGAAAGCGGCGAAATCCACCTCGTTGCCGTGGATGTCGATGGCCTTGAGGGCATGGAAGGAGGCGGACGGCTCTTGCGCGCTGCCGGATTGCGGGGCGGACACCGACCGGAAGCAGCCGAAAAGCGAAAGGATGGAGAGGAACAGCATCGGACGTGGGTTCATTGCTTTGGAACACTGCGAAGGTCCGGAATGTTCCGGAAGCCGCAGCCTCTCGGGGGCTCGACGCGGGCGTTACCTTTTCCGCCCTGTGCCGTACAAGGTGCCAATGCCCATGATCCGTCCTGCCAGCCTCATCGCTTGCGCAGCGCTGCCGCTGCTCCTTTCGGCCCAGACACAGGTGCGCATCGTCGACCCCAGCGCCCTGATCCTTCGTCCCGACCTGGGCGCCGACGCAGGGGCCCAGGCGGGCATGCGCGCAGCGGGCATAAGCCCTGAGCTGATGCAACAGGCGGCATCGCTCAGCGACCCCGACCGCTGGCCCATCGGCCTGCGCACCGATAGCGCCCGGCTCGCCAACCGGAGCGCGCTTCGGAACTACACCGCCTACCTGGTATGCGAATACGCCACGGAGGAGGGCGCCCTCAGCATCATCTCGGTGCCAGCCGTGTACAACTACCAGATGCCCGAGGACCTGCGGGCACCGACCGACGTTTACCTGGTGCTCCGATCGGCCGGCATCGAAGCCGTGGAGGCGACCGTGATGAAGTCGGCGCCCAGCAAGGGGCCTTCGTGGCGGAACCTGCGGCCCGCGCGGATCACGCGGCCCGACGCGGTCTATGCTACTTACGACCTGGCGGCCGACGAGGAGGCCATGGCAGCCTTGGAGAAGGCCGGACTGAGCAAGGCCGAGCTTGAGGCCGTGGTGTTCCGGAGCCATGAGCGCAATTGGCCGGAGGGCATCGATAGCTTCGATCGTCGCTACCCCCGTCTCAAGTCGTTCACCAGGTACAAGGCATTCCGGCTGGCCCGATGGTCGGACAAAGTGCTGGTGGTGGTGCCCAGCGAGGTGAACCGCAAGGCACCGGAGGGCGTGAGGCCGCTGATCGACATCTACATGGTATTCGCCGCCGATGCCGTGCAGGTGAAGGAGCGGCGCCGCTGAGGCACAGGGGGGCTACAGCGCGGCGGGACTACCTTCGTCCCCTCCATGAGGGGCGCGGAACTTGTGCATCTGCTGAAGCTTGAGGCCGCTCTGGACCTGCGCCAGCGCGCCGCATGGGGCGGCATGGTGCTCTATGTGGCGAGCGCCATCTACACGTGCCACCTGGCCGTGCAGGAAGGCGCCTCGGGCTCGGCGTGGAGCGCGCTGTTCTGGATCATCCTGCTCTTCGCGGCCTTCAACGCACTGGCGCGCTCCTTCCAGCGCGAGGATGGCGGCCGGCAGCTCTACCTGCATACGCTCGCGCACCCGCGCAGCGTGGTGCTGGCCCGCACCGCCTACAATGCCGTGACCATGCTGGTGCTGAGCCTCTTGAGCCTGCTGTTCTACACCGTATTCCTCGGCGATGAGCCGCTGCGGGCCGGCGATCCCCTTCAGTTCACCGTGGCGGTGGCGCTCGGGGGCATCGGCTTCGCCTCGGTCCTCACGCTCATCTCAGCCATCGCCGCTCGCGCGGGCAGCGGCATCGGCCTGATGGCCATCCTCGGCTTCCCGATCGTGCTGCCCATGCTGCTGGCAGTGATGCAAGCCAGCCGCCTGGCGCTCTCCGGCGCCCTTTGGGGCGAAACCGCCCCCTACTTCCTCGGCATCCTCCTGATCGACGTGGTGGCGCTGAGCCTGGCCTGGTTGCTGTTCCCGTACCTTTGGCGCGATTGAAATGAAGCACTGGTGGTGGAAGTTCCTGGCGGTGGCCCTCGTGCTCTCCGCATCCATCGCCGCCTTGCGCACGCCACTCGCTCCGGCCGTGGTCTACGTTGATGCCGGAGAGGTGAGCGCCGGTGCGGCAGCCCTCCGCGTGGTGGGCTATGGAACACGGTTCACGGAGAGCCCGGTGCAGGCCTACCTCGAGAACGGTGGCCAGTTCGTGCAGGCCATGCGGATCGAAGTGGCGGACGACCGTCACCTGACCGCTCATTTCGAGGTGCCCGCCGGGTTGCGCGAAGACCTGTGCGACCTGATCGTGAGCGCACCGGGCCAGGGCGACATGCGCCTCTTCGATGCGTTCTTCTACCGCAGCAAAGGAGCCGGCGCCGCCACCGGTACCGTGAAGGCGCCCCAGCGGACGCAGCGCGAGGGCTTCGTGTTCCCCAACCGCAACCTCCTCTACGAATCCATCCGGAACCTCAACTTCCACGTTCCCATGTGGTTCACCATGATGCTGCTCCAGACCATCGCCCTGGTCTTCAGCATCAGGGTGCTCAGCGGCGGCGATCCGCTGCACGACCGCGGGGCGCTCGCCGCCGTGCAGGTGAGCCTCCTCTTCGCCTTCCTGGGCCTCATCACCGGCTCGGTGTGGGCGCGGGCCACCTGGGGCGGCTGGTGGACCGGCGACACCAAGCTCAACGGGGCCGCGGTCACCATCCTCATCTACCTGGCCTACCTGGTGCTGCGCGGCAGCGCCACCGACCCGGCCAAGCGGGCCCGCCTGGCGGCCATCTACAACATCTTCGCCTACGTGCTCATGCTGCTGTTCATCATGGCCCTTCCGCGCATGACGGCCAGCCTGCATCCCGGCAGCGGCGGCAACCCCGCCTTCAGCCAATACGACCTGGATGCCAGCCTGCGCCCCGTTTTCTATGCAGCGGTGCTGGGCTGGATGGGCATCGGCACCTGGCTGCTCCATCTGCAATACCGCCTGGCACGGCTCGAAATCGCCAAGAATCATGCATGACCTACGTCGGATCGCCGTGATGGCCGCCGTGGCGGCAGCCCCGCTGGCCTGTGCCGCCCAAGGCGAGCCGGATTGGCTGGTGGACACTTTGTACGGCGGCGGCAAGATCAACACCGTCCTTGCGGTGGTGGCACTGATCCTCACCGGCATCGCCTGGTGGCTCACGCGCCTCGACCGCCGCATCTCGCGGATGGAGAAACAGCAACGCACGCCATGAAACGCTCGCACATCATCGCCCTGGTGCTCATCGCGGTGGCCATGGCCGCCTTCATCGCCACGCTCACGGACAGCAGCACCTTCGTGGACATCGCCGAGGCCAAGGCGCGGCCGGGCAAGGAATTCAAGGTGAAGGGCTATCTCGACAAGACGGCACCGGTGGAGTACGAGCCGCTGGTGAATGCCAACCTCACCACCTTCACGCTGGTGGACGACCAGGGCGAGAAATGCCGGGTGCGACTGGCGAAAGCAAAGCCCTACGACTTCGAGCGCTCGGAGAGCATCGTGCTCACCGGCAAGGTCAATGGCAGCGGCGAGTTCGAGGCGCATGACATGCTGATGAAGTGCCCGAGCAAGTACAATGAGATGCAGCAGATGAGCGAGGCCGGAAGCTGAGGGAACACCGCACCACGAATTGGAAGCAGCCATCGAATACATCGGGGAGCATACCTGGGCAGGGGTGCTCGGCCACACGTTGACGATCGCGTCGCTGGTCTCCGCAGCGCTCGCCACCATCGCCTATTTCCTGGGCGCTGAGCGCAAGGATGGGGCCTGGACCCGGCTGGGTAGGCTCGGGTTCCGGGTGCATACGGTGGCGGTGCTCGGCATCGTCACGGTCCTCTTCGTGATGCTGTTCAACCATTGGTTCGAATTCGACTACGTCTGGAAGCACAGCAACCTCCAGATGCCCCTGAAATACATCGCCAGCTGCTTCTGGGAGGGACAGGAGGGCTCCTTCCTGCTCTGGACCTTCTGGCACGTGGTGCTGGGCAACATCCTCATCGCACGCGCCAAGGATTGGGAGCCGCAGGTGATGGCGGTGGTGGCGCTGGTCCAGGTCTTCCTGGCCTTCATGCTGCTTGGCATCTATGTCGGCGACCTCAAGCTGGGCAGCAGTCCCTTCCTGCTGATCCGCGAGCTGCCGGAGAACCTGGGCCTGCCCTGGACGGCGATGCCGGGCTACCTCTCGGCAATCCCGCAATTCGCGGATGGCCGCGGCCTGAATCCGCTGCTGCAGAACTACTGGATGGTCATCCACCCGCCCACGCTCTTCCTGGGCTTCGCCGCCACGCTGGTGCCCTTCGCCTATGCCATTGCGGGCCTCTGGCGCGGCGAGCGCACCGCCTGGATGGCACCCGCCCTGCCGTGGGCCTTCTTCGGCGTGATGATCCTGGGCACCGGGATCCTGATGGGCGGCGCATGGGCCTACGAGGCGCTCAGCTTCGGCGGCTTCTGGGCCTGGGACCCGGTGGAGAACGCCTCCTTGGTGCCGTGGATCACGCTGGTGGCCTCGGGGCACCTCATGCTGGTGAACAAGCGCAAGGAGACCTCGCTGTTCACAGCACTGGCGCTGACGCTGGTCACCTTCATCCTGGTGCTCTACAGCACCTTCCTCACCCGCAGCGGCGTGCTGGGCGACACCAGCGTGCACAGCTTCACGGGCGACGGCATGCTGCCCGCGCTGGTGCGGTTCCTGCTCATCTTCACGGGCATCGCAGCGGCCATGCTGCACCCCGACCGGCGGCAACGCTGGTTCTACACCATCGCCTCGCTGGCGCTGCTGGCCATCGGCATAGCCCTCTCCGTGGAAGTGGAGGCCATCCTGCTCTTCGGCGCGCTCACCGCGATCCACTTGGTGCAGGCCTACCGCGCGGGCTATGCCAGCAGCAGCCCCGAGGAGGCCCTGTGGTCGCGTGAGTTCTGGCTTTTCATCGCCTCGCTGGTGCTGCTGCTCAGCGCTGCGCAGATCACCTTCAGCACCAGCATACCGGTCACCAACCTCATGCTGGCCCCTTTCAAGGGAGCCTTCGCCTGGCTGGGCGACCGCACCGGCCTGGAGTTCTTCACCAAGTTGAGCCAGGATGGGCTCGCGCCGCCCTCGGATGCGATACGCCACTACAACCAGTGGCAAGTGCCCTTCGCCATCGTCACCTCCCTCCTTGTGGCATTCACCCAGTACCTGCGCTGGAAGGACACGGACCTGCGCCGGTTCCTGAAGCAGCTGGCGCTGTCGCTGGTGCTCTCCGCCGCCGTTGCGGGCATGGCGGTAGCCGCGCTGGACTACTCAGCGCGGGAGGCCCAGCTGGCCTTCATGCTCTTCACCACGGCCTTCGCCGCGGTGGCCAACTTCACCTACATCCCCGCGGTGCTGAAGGGCAATCTGCGCGCGGCAGGCCCGAGCGTGGCCCATGCCGGCTTCGCTCTGGTACTGCTGGGCGCCCTGGTGAGCACAAGCCGGCAGGACGAGGTGAGCAGCAACGCCAGGCACATGGACCTCCGCCTGCTGGGCGACCAGTTCAGCAACAGCTCGGACATCCTGCTCTACCGTGGCGATACCGTACGGATGGGCGAGCATTACGTGCATTACCGGGCCAAGCGGCAGGAAGGCGTGAACCTGCTCTACGAGATGGATTATTTCGCCGTGGAGCCCCGGCGCTACACGGCGGGCGACACGGTAAGGATCGGAGGCACGCTGTTCCGCGCCCGGGCGGATCATGATGCCGGCCCCGAGTTCCTCACCCAGCAGCCGGAGTATTGGCAGCCGCTGGAGGACTATGCCAAGCGCGACCTGTGGTATGCGCGTGACTGGAGCCCCACGCGGCCCGGCGCCAGGCTCTTCGGCCTCGCTCCGTTCATCCAGCTGAACCCGAGGTTCGGCAATGTGGCCGAGCCCAGCACGCGCCATTGGCTCACACGCGACCTGTACACGCACGTGCGCTACGCGGACATGGCCATGGACCCCGATACCGCGTTGGATGGAAGCATCACCCCGGATGACGCCTGGATGCCGAACCGGCGCTATGACAAGCAGGTGGGGGACACCATCGTGACGCCGACGAGCTTCCTGGTGATCGACAGCGTGTACGTGGTGCGTGACAGCGCCACCAAGGCGATGCTGGGCGAGCGCTTCACGGTGCATGCCGCAGCGCTCCGGATTCGCGACCTGTACAATCCGGACCGTCAATTCGAGGCCCGTCCGCTGGTGATCTACGCCGATGGCCAGCCCGTGATGGGGCGCGCCGCCGAGGTGCCCGCGCTACGCATCAAGTACAGCCTGGCCAGCGTGGATGGCAGGAAGATCGGCCTCGATGTGGCTGAGGCCGAGTTCGTGGTGATGCAGGCCATCGTCTTCCCCGGAATCAACATCCTGTGGGTCGGTTGCGTCCTGCTGGCCCTTGGCACGGGCATGGCCGTATGGCAGCGCATCAAGCGACCCTGAACTCCCCCGCATGACCTCCATACTGCTCATCGGAACCGGGCGCATGGCCTACCACTTGGGACATGCCTTGGTGAAGGCCAACCTGCCGCTGATCGGCGTGGCCGGGCGCGACCCGGAGAAGCTCGGCGACCTGGCCCGCTACCTGGAGCGCCCTGCGCATCGACTGGACCGTGCGCTGCCCAAGGCCGATCTCACCATCATCGCCACGAGCGACGACAGCATCGGACAGGTGGCCGCCGGGCTGAGCGACTCGGGCGGGGTGGTGGCGCATACCGCCGGAGCTGTGGGGCTCGAGGTGCTGGCGCCCCATGCGCACCGGGCCGCGCTCTGGCCCGTGCAGACCCTCAGCCACGGCGCACCGGTGGACCTGAGCGATGTCCCCATGGTAGTGGACGCATCCACAGCGGAAGCCCGCGAGGCCATCCTGCGCGTGGCGCGGGCCATCAGCGGCAGCGTGCTGCAGCTCGAGCACGGCCAGCGCGAACTGCTCCACTTGACCGCGGTGCTGGCCAGCAACCTGCCAGTCTTCCTGGTGCAGGAAGCCCAGCGCCTGCTCAGGAAGCAGAAGCTGCCGCCGAACCTGCTGATGCCCCTCTGGCGCCTCACCGCGAGCAAGGTGAGCACCATAGGCCCCGAGCAAGCGCTCACCGGCCCCGCACGCCGCGGTGATACCTCTTCCATCCGCCACCACCTCGACCTATTGGCCGACGAGCCCGATCTTCGGCGCGCCTATGCCCTGCTCAGCACGATGATGCTGAAGGCCTATGGGCATCCATCCGATGGAATCGCCGACCTATAAGGAACTGCTCGCGGGCATCAACGCCTTCCTCTTCGATGTGGACGGCGTCTTCACGGACAATCGCGTACTGCTATTGCCCGGTACCGATCCGGTGCGGACGTTCCACACCCGGGATGCCTTCGCGGTCCAGCACGCCGTGAAGGAAGGCTTGCGCATCATCATCGTGAGCGGCGGCCGGTCGACGGGCGTGGCCGACAGCTTCGCACGGCTCGGCGTGCACGAGGTGAACCTCGGGGTCAGCGATAAGCTGGCATTCGCAGAGGGCCTGATCGCCGAAGGGCTGGACCCGCGAAAGGCCGCTTACATGGGGGACGACCTTCCCGACCTGCGCGTGATGGGCCGCGTGGCGCTGCCCTGCTGCCCGGCGGATGCGGTGCCGGAGATCAAGGCGGTGAGCCGCTTCATCAGCAGCAAGGACGGTGGGCGGGGCTGCGTCCGCGACCTGCTTGAACAGGCCTTGAAGGCACGCGGCCAGTGGCTCACCGACGGCGCCTACACCTGGTGAGATGATCGACCTCCTGCGCCTCGCCCGTCCGCTGAACCTGCTGATCATCGCACTGACCATGGCCCTGATCCGCTATGGGCTGGTGCTCGGTTACCTGGAGCGCGGCCTGCACCAGTTCCTGCGGGAGAGCGGCACGGGCCTCGAGCGCGCCGATCTCCAGCTCGCCCCGGGCTTCGGCCCCCAGCTCCCGCTGCCGTTCTTCCTGCTGCTGGTGGCCAGCGTGGTGCTCATCGCGGCGGCCGGCAACATCATCAACGACTATTTCGACACGCGCATCGACCGCATCAACAAGCCCGGGCAGGTGATCGTGGGGCGCTCGGTGAAGCGCAGGGTGGCCATGGCCGCACATCTTGCGCTGAGCGGCGCCGGACTGCTCTGCGGCGCGATCGTGGCCTGGCGCACGGGACAATGGCCGTTGCTCATCATCCCGGCATTTGCCATAGGGGCCCTCTGGTGGTACAGCACATCCTTCAAGCGCCAGCTCATCATCGGCAATGGCACTGTGGCCACGCTCACCGCCTTGGTGCCGCTCACGGCCGGCCTCTACGAGATCCCAGCATTGCAGCGGTCGTTCGCCGCCCACAGTGTCATCGCGCTCCCGGACGGTAGCCGCTTCCGGATGGAAGGCGGCTTCCTCGAGCTGTGGCACTGGGTGCTGGGATTCGCAGCCTTCGCGTTCATCGCTTCGCTGGTGCGCGAGTTGCAGAAGGACATGGCCGATGTCAAGGGCGATGAGGCCGAGGGCTGCCGCACCATCCCCATCGCATGGGGGATGCGCTGGGCGAAGGCCATCGCGCTCGTGCATATCGGCATCCTCATCGTGGCGCTCCTCCTCATCCGCATGTGGTTCCTCCGCGATCCGCTCTCCTACTGGTACATCGGCATCGGCATCATCGGGCCGTTGCTGCTCTCTGCCGGCTTCACCTACAATGCCGCAACGCGTGCCGAGCACCTCCGCGCCGGCAACCTGATGAAGGCGGCCATGGTCACGGGCGCCGGATTCGCCGCCCTTGTGCGTTTCCTTCCTTGACGCCCCAGGCCGCCCCGGTCATGACCGCTCCTCCCCTCTTCCCCTGGCGCCTCATCCTGGCCTCCGCCTCGCCCCGGCGCCGGCAGCTGCTGCAAGGGCTCGACCTGGCCGTGGAGATCACCAGCGTGGATGTGGACGAGACGCCGCCGCCCGGCATGCCCGAAGACCAGGTGGCCGAGCACCTTGCCCGCAAGAAGGCCCATGCCTGGAAGGGCGACCTGGCACCCGATCAAGTGCTCATCACCGCCGACACGACGGTGCTGCTCGACGATGCGGGTGGCCCGCACCTGCTGAACAAACCAGCCGACGAAGCCGATGCCCGGCGCATGCTGGCCATGCTCGCAGGGCGGACCCACCGGGTGATCACCGGCGTTTGCCTGCGCACGGCTTCGGGAGCGCAGAGCCTTGCCGACATCGCCATGGTTCGGTTCAGGGATCTGCGACCGGAGGAGATCGCATACTACGTGGAGCGGCATCATCCGCTGGACAAGGCCGGAGCATACGGTGTGCAGGACTGGATCGGATACACGGCCGTGGACCGGATCGAGGGCAGCTTCTACACGGTCATGGGCCTCCCCATGCACCGTGTGTACCAAGCGCTGCAAGCCCTGCCCCCACCGCACTGACGGGCATCAGCAAGCCAAGGGAGCGCGGTGGCTACCTTGTGGCGGCAATACCGATTCAAAATGCGCACGATCCACACCGCCACCCTGATTGCCTCGCTCGCCGCATGCTCCATTGCCTTTGGCCAGTCCGGGAAATCCAAAGAGGGCTATGCGCTTTCGTGGGAGAGGCCGATCACCGTGGTTCCCGATAGCCTGGCCAACGGCAAGCACCGGCTGCCGGCATGGAGCATCGCCGTCTTCGAAGCGGGCGAGAGCACCGTGCTCGACCTCTGGCGGACCGAAATGAAGGCCATCAGCCAAGGCGTTAGCGGCAACAAGCCGGCCAAGGCGACCAGCGCCCGGATTCCCGGGCTCGGAGAGATCGGCGTGCTGACCATGGCCGTGGCGGATGCCGACAAGAAGGCCGATATGACCCGCCTCACGGTGGCTTTCGCCGCGAATGATTCGCTGCCGCTAGCCACCGCTGACGGCCAGGAAGCCTATATGCGCTCGCTGGCGGTGAAATTCAATAAGGCAGTCGTGCAGGAGCAGGTCGCCACCTACGAGAAGATGCTGGGCAAGGCTTCCGGAAAACTGAGCGATACGCAGAAGGACGTTGCGAAGGAGCGCTCGGCAATCACCAAGGCGCAGAACCGGCTGGAGTCCATCAAATCCAAGCGCAGCCGCATCGAGAAGGACAATGCCGGCATCACGGGCGATATCGCGGGGCTCGAGAAGAAGTTCGCACTGAGCAATGATCCGAAGCACCTGAAGAAGCTCACCAAGGCGCGCACGAAGCTGGCCAAGGGCGAATCCGCCGTCGCCAAGCTGATGGAGCAGGAGGCCTCTGTGCAGGGCGACTTGGCCAAGCACCAGGGCCGGCTCGAGAACCAGGCCGGCAAGCAGGAGGAGCGCGGCGAAACGAAGGAGGAGCTCCAGCGCCTGCTGGACGCGCTCAAGCGCAAGCAGGACGCCATTCGCTGAGGCTCCTCACCGCACCAGCACCACGTGCCCCGAGCGCTCGCGCTGGAAGCCTTGGGTATCGATGAGCCGCAGCCGCCACGGATAGACGCCCAGCGGAACCTCGGCCCCGCGGGCGGTTCCGTCCCAGAGCATCCCCTTCTCGGAAGCGCTGAATAGCAATCCGCCCCACCGGTCGAACACGAGCAATTCGAAAGCGCGCGGGGTGCCCACGGTGGTGATAATGCCCCAGGAGTCATTGAATCCATCCCCGTTGGGGGTGAAGGCATTGGGAATCCAGGCGGCGAACTCATCCTCCACGCAGAGCAGATGGGTGGCGGTATCCGTGCAGCCCTGCGGATTGGAAACCACGAGCTGCACAGGGTAGCAGCCCACCGCGGGAAAGGAGACGGCAGGCGAAGGGGCCGTGCTTCCTGTGAGTGCGGTGTCACCGAAAGTCCAAGCCCAACCGGTGGCCCCGGAGGAAAGGTCGAAGAAGATCACCTCGGGCTCCCCGATGGTGGTGACCGGCGGATCCGCGCTGAAAGCCGCTACCGGCGAAGCGGACACATGCAGGGTGTCCGGGCTCGCCCAAGTGGCGCTGCATCCCGCATTATCCGTTACCGTGAGCGCAACCGCATAGGAGCCTGCATCGCCGTAGCAGTGCGTGAACGCCTGGCCAGCACCGATCACCGTGCCATCGCCAAGGTTCCACGTGAGGGTCCCTTGGGGAGAAGCCGTATTGAAAGCCACGCACAGCGGCGCGCAGCCGGCCAGGGTATCCATGGTGAAGGAAGGCGAAGCCACGGAGCCGACTGCCACCTGCACCGCATCCTGACCGGACATGCAGCCGTTGGCATCCGTAACGGTCACCGCATAGGCACCGCTCACGGCCGGCGTAATGGCCGGACCCTCGGGCAGCCAAGCGAAGGAATAAGGGGTGGTCCCGCCAATCGCGACGGCCTCAAGCACCAGCGACGCTCCGGCGCAAACTGCCGTGTCGCCCTGTGCGGTGACGGCCAAGGTGGCAGGCTCGGCCACCACCGCCGTCAGCGTGATGCTGCAGGCTGCCGCATCGGTAATGGTGCAGGTGTAGGTTCCAGCGGGCAGTCCCACGGCATCGGATGCAGCACTGACGGGGGGCGCCCAATTGAAGGCGTAAGGCGGACTTCCGCCTGCAACGGCGATGGACGCGCTCCCGTCCGAACCACCGTTGCAGGTGACCGGCTCCACGCTGACCACCGCCTCCGGAGCATCCGGCGGCGGAGCCAGCGTGACCCAGCCTCCGGTGGGGCATGCGCCCGGGCTGGTAGCCTGCACGTAATAGGTTCCGGCACCTAGGCCGGTGACCTCAGGCGTATCGGCACCGGGAATCGGCCACGCGTAGGTGACAGGTCCCACCGCACCGGTGACCTCTGCGGAGGCACTGCCATCGTTGCCCGCGCATGAAGGACCCTCGCTGGTGATGGAGAAGCCCAGGATGAGAATGGACAGGGACAGCGTGCCCTGCGAGCGGCAGCCATAGGAAAGGGTGACGGACACCTCGTAGCTGCCCGGCGCGGAAAAGACGTGACTTGGCGCGAGATCAGTGCTGGTATTGGCGGCGCCTGAAGCCGGGTCGTCGAAATCCCATACCCAGCTCTCCGCACAGGTCTGCATGCCGGTGATGGAAAGGGTATCTCCGAAGCACGTATACTGCACTGCCAGATCCTGCTCAATGGGCGCTTCGCTGATGCGCACATCATCGATGGCGACGCCATCGTAGCTGTTGCACGTGCTACCGGCCCCGAAGACGAATCGGAACCGCACACTGGGCTCGCCAGCCAGGAATGCAAGGCATTGCGAGGCGGTCACCCATTGGCCGCTTCCCTGCCCGCCTGTGCATGCGCCCACGGTGGCCCCCACTCGGCCCGACCATCCCATGCCGGGCGCGCCTTGATTGAGATTGGTGATGCTGGCCGCGTTGAACCAATTCGCATCCAGGCAATCCGGCGCATCGGCCATCGACCCCGCATTGGCCCAGGTGGTCCCGCCATCGAGCGAGTACTGGAAGCCCAGCCCATCATAGGTGCGCTCGCACTCCCAGAAGATCCGGAATGAAACCACCGGGTACTGAAGGGCCGAGAAGTCGAAGCATGGCCCCACCAGCCAGCTCTGCTGGCTGTAGTTGTAGAACGATCCCGTAAGTCCTCCGACGCACCAGCTGCGAAGGCCCTCCCCCGCGGTGCTGATGAGAGGATGCGCAGGGATGCCCCACGCCCAATCGCTGTTGGTGCCTCCGCTCGTCCAAGCGGGGCCGGCCTCAAAGCCCTCCTGATAGGGAAAGGTGGCGATCGTAGCACCGCACTGGGCAGCTGAACGATTCTGCACCAGCAGTGCGAAGCACAGCCCCAATAACCATCGCATCGTCATGAGAGGACGCATCCGCGGGTCCGCTGGTGGCCCGGCACGCAAATGAACACCGGGAAAGGGGAACCGTTCGAGGGTTTAGGGCCGGACGCACTCACCGCAACAGGGTGAGCGTGCCGTGCAGCTTGTGCTCCTGACCATCCAGTCCCCGGGCGTCCAGAACGAAGAAGTAGGTGCCCTCTGAGGCGGGCTCACCGGCAAAGGTCCTGCCATCCCAGGACTGGGCAGGGCGCTCGAGACGGGCCATTTCCTGGCCGTACCGGTTGTAGATGCGGAGGTCGAACCGCTCCAGTCCGGTTGAGGTCACCCGGAACTGGTCATTGCTGCCATCGCCGTTCGGCGTGAAGACGTTAGGTACGCTGACAGCGCTGGGGCCCGAAGCGCCTCGTGTAACCAGGATCACCGTGACCGCTGAAGCGGTGCAACCTTGGCTGGTCACCATGAGCGTCACGGTGTAGGCACCCTCCTCCTCATACAGGTGGTCGGGATCGGTGACGCTGCTCTCGGCGCCGTCCCCGAACTGCCAGAGGACCGCGGCATCCACTGGCACGCTGGTATTGGTGAATTGCACGGTGAGCGGTGCCTCCCCCTCGGTAGGAGCTGCGGTGAAAGATGCCCCGATCACGACCGCCGTCACCTCAGCGGACGCATCATCGGTGCCGCAGCCGTTCGTACCCGTCACGGTATAGGTGCCCGGTTGATCCACGGTGATGGACGCCGTGGTCGCGAGCGTGCTCCAGAGATAGCCGTCCGCGCCGGTGGCGGTCAGGGTCACGCTTTGCCCAGGGCATATCACCGAAGGGCCGTCCAGCGAGATCGACACCGTGGGGCCGATACCCGCGCCAATCTCCACCTGGGCGGAACCGGTGCCACAGGCGTTGGTGCCGGTTACCGAGTAGGTCCCCGGCTGGGTGACCACGATGGAGGGGGTGAGCTCCGAGGTGCTCCAGGCAAAACTGTCAGCACCGCTGGCGATGAGGGTGACGGATTGGCCCGGGCAGAGCGCGGAAGGGCCGTCGAGCGCGATGATCACCAGCGGCTCGGTGCCTTCGGCAATGGTGATGGAGGCCTGGCCTTCGCCGCAGCCGTTGGTACCGGTCACGGAATAGGTCCCCGGCTGGTCCACGGTGATTGCCGGGGTTGCCGCGGCGGTGCTCCACACGTAGGCATCGGCACCGCTGGCCGTAAGGGTGAGGGTCTGCCCCGGACAAAGCGCGGCAGGCCCATCGGCCGCAATCGTCACCTCAGGCAATGCGCCGGCCGCCACCTCCACCTGTGCAGTGCCCGTGCCGCATGCATCGGTTCCTGTCACGGAATAGGTGCCTGGCTGCGTGATGGTGACGGCAGCCGTTGCTTCCTGCGTGCTCCAGAGGTAGCTGTCGGCGCCACTTGCGGTGAGCGTCAAGCTTTGCCCGGGGCAGATATCCAACGGGCCGGAAGGATCGATGGTCACGGTCGGCCCCGTCCCTGACGGCAGGGTGTAATCCACGCAGATGGGTGCGCCGCAATTCCCGATGGCGCAGAGCTGGATGGTCACCGGGCCGATGTCGGATGGTCCCGCGGTGTAGGTGGTGATGAGCGATGCCGGATCACTGAACGTGCCGCTGCCGCCCTGCCAGAGCACGCTCGCCACGGCTTCCGAGACGGCACCCGTGAGCTGAACGCTTCCGGTTCCGTTGCAGAGGCTTCCGTTGGCTTCCTCCACGCTCACCAGGATGGGCTCGAAGGGGGCTTGGCAGCCATAATTCACATAGGTCGCCTGCGCCTCACCGGGCCAGGAGAAGACCGCAGTGGCGCCATCGTTCAGGGCCGAAGGGCCGCCGTAGGTGCCTTGGCTGTTCGTGAGCAAGGAACGGTCGTACACGACGGTATCGCTGCAGCCGCTGGGCAGGTAGGTGAGCACAAGGGTGCGCAGGCTGGAGGTCCCCGTAGGCACGGGGCTCACCGTGCCGCCATTGGTGTGGTTGGCGAAATGCCCACTGGTATTGCCGGGAGCCTGGAAGATGATGTGCAGGGTATCGCTGAGGTTGGCGAAGGAGTTGGCCGCCGTGCACATCTGGGTGCTCGTGATGAGCAGCACCTGGCTGCCCGGCGGGATGATTCCCTGCGGCGGCTCCACGAGCCAGCCGCAGCCTTGGATGGTGGCATTCAGGGCGTCGGTCAGCGCCGCGGTGCCGGCATCCTGCACAAGGCCGTTCCAGCTGTTGTTGGGCCAATCCGCCTCCAGCTCCGAGAGGGCGATGGCCACGGCGCCCGTCCTGAAGCGCACCATCTCATTCTGGCCCTCCGAGGCCCCCGGGCAGGCATCCAGATCGATGCAGGCATCCACCAGGATGCTCTCGATCTCCAGGCACTGATCGGGCACCTGTGCCTGCACGGGCAGGCCTAGGAGCACCGCCATGGAGGCGAACAGCGCCTGGCGCAACGGAGCGAAAAGCTTCATGGGCGGATGTACTTGCATGCAAAGGTCGCCCCGCTCATGTGAGGCGGTCGTTACCACCGGCACGGGATGTCAACAAGGTTATTCCCAACCGAATGCCCTCAGGCCCGCTTGAACCCTTACCGGAATAGGGTGACATGGCCAGTGCGGGACACCTCGGCGGTGGGCTGGCAGGGGTCGCGCATGCGCATGGTGTAGGCGTAAACCCCCATGGGGCTGCCTCCCCCATCCCACTGAGCGGCAGGGTCATTGGTCTCCCAAACCACCTGGCCCCAACGATTGAACACGCGCAGCTCGTAGCCGTAGTCGGAAACATCCACGCGATCGGGCCAGCGGTCATTGTACCCGTCATCGTTCGGGGTGAATGCATTGGCGAGGAACAAGGTGGGCTCCGTGCGGACATCCAGCCTCACCGATGCGGTATCGTCGCACCGGTTGGGCTGGGTGCTGTAGAACACGTAATCGTACAGGGCGTAGCGCCGGTGGTCCCACCGGAAGAAGGCTCCGCAATCGGTCGTCACCAGGCTATCACCGATGAAAAAGGCGCACGAATCCGCCACACTGCTCAGGCGTACCTCCACAGCAGGCGAGCAAGGCACCTGGACTACGGTGAATTCGGCGGGAAGCCTGGGGGGCACCCAAACACTGTCCTCCACCGGCACGTTGCCGCAGCCGGATGCAGCGAAGGGCTGGAGCGAGATGGGCTGCCAGCCTCCGGCCGCAAACGCGACCAAGGGGTCGCGCTCGTTGCTGAAGCCCTCATTCCCCCACCGCCAGACGAGGGAATCGGCATCGGTTACCACCGTCGTCGCGAGTACCTGGAGGAACTGGCAGGCCGTATCGGGAGCGGCCATGGAGGCGAAGGGCGCCGGCAACTCCAGCACATCCACCTGATCGGTGGCCACGCATCCCGTGGTGGTATCGGTGGCGGTGAGCGTGATGGTGCCGGATGTTCCCGGCTCCACCTGCAGGACCGGGGTGAGGGCCCCGGTGCTCCATTCGTAGACGTCCGGCTCGAATCCGTACTCGAGCTGGGCGGTGAGCAGCGGCGGCCCGCTCGGGCAATAGGTGAGCGGATCTCCGGTGATGGTGACGTCCGGATCGCCGAGCGTGAAGGCGATGACCGAGTTGCATCCCACCGGCGGCACGATCACCGCCGCGTAGTTATTGCCCGGCATCCCCGTGAGGGTGAGGCTGGTATTGGTGGGGTCATGGGTCCAGAACCAGGTGAACGGACCGCCCGGACCCAAGGTGAGGGTGAAGGCGCCGTCAGACTCACCGGTGCAGGAGATATGCGTGATGGCCACGTTCCCCAGCGGGGGCACCACGGGGTCGAGAATGAGCGTGTCCAGGCTGGATTCGCACGTGGCGCCATCGGTGACGAAGACCGAATAGGCACCGGGCGCCAAGCCCCCCACCGTGGTGCCCGTGGCGGTATTGTCATGCGCCCAGGAATAGGTGTATGGGCCGCCGGAGACGACGCCCACCGAGAGCGTGGCGTCATCATCGCCGGGACAGGTGATGGGCGTGCCGCTGAGCACCACATCGCATGCCGGCAGCTGCGCAAGGGCAAAGCCGTTCAACAGCAGCAGCGGCATCGCGATCGATCGCATCACGTGCTAGTTACGACGCATCCCGGCGCCGGCCGGTTGTTCCGCTTGCCGGACCGGAAAAAGGACGCAATGGCCCAGGATTCGGAAGCCGGTCACCGGAAGATGGTGAGATGCCCCCGCTTGACGATCTCGTTCGTCGGCGAGCATGGGTCGCGCATCTTCATCGTGTAGATGTATACGCCCATGGGTACCCCCGCCCCATCCCATTGCTCCTGGGGATTCGTGGTGCTCCAGATGCTCTCGCCCCACCGGTTGTAGAGCCTGAGCTCGTAACCCAGCTCAGGGACATCGACCCGGGTGGGCCACCGGTCGTTGATGCCATCCTCGTTGGGCGTGAAGGTGTTGGCGAGGAAGAGCGTAGGCTCGGTGCGCACATCAACGAGCGCCTGCAAGGTGTCGTTGCAGTTGTTCGCCTGCGTGGCGAAGAGCGTGTAGGTGTACTCCCGATAGAGCCGGTGGTCCCATTGGAAGTAGGCCGCACAGTCGTGCGTGACCAGGCTGTCGCCGATGAAGAATGCGCAGGAGTCGGCCGTGCTTCCGAGCGTGATCTCCACGATCGGCGTGCAGGGGATCTGCCGGGCGGTGAAGATGGCCGGAACCTGGGGCCGGATGTAGATGCTGTCGAGCACCGGGATATTCCCGCATCCATCGAGGTCGAAGGCTTGCAGGGTCACGTACTGCCAGCCGCTGTTGGCGAAGGCGATCAGCGGATCGCGGGCATTGCTGAATCCGCCTCCGCTCCAGCGCCACACCAGAGAATCCCCGTTGGTGGCCAAGGTGTTGACCAGGAATGCCAGGTTCTGGCAGGCGCTGTCCACCATCACGGGCACGGCGAACGGGGGCGTGAGCTCCACCAGGTTCACCTGGTCCGTTGCGGCGCATCCGTTGGCATCGGTGGCCGTGACCGTGAATGCGCCGGTAGTGCCGGGCACCACCTGCACAACAGGACCGATATCATTGCTGGTCCAGAGGTAATCGATGGGATTGAAGCCCCCAACGGGCGTAGCCGTGAGCACCGGCGGAGCCGAAGGGCAGTACGTGAGGATGCCGTCGATGACCACATCCGGCTCCACGAGCGTCTCCGTGAGGAAGGTCTCGCAGCCGTCATCGCCTGTGACCAATACATTATAGATGCCGGGACCGAGTCCGGTTGCGGTGGGCGCATTCAGCCCGGGGGCATGGTCCCACAGATAGGTGAGGTTGGCTCCGCCGCCACCGGTGACGGTGAGTTCCCCATCATTCGCCCCGCCGCAGGAGATGGCGACCACACTGTAGCTGACGCCGCAATCCTCTTGGGCCAGCGCAGGAACGGCCAGCAGTGAGCCGATGAGCAGGTAGGCGATGCGCATGAGGGTTTTGGCCCGGCCGAGCCGCAGCGGCGCGAAGATCGGGAATGGAAGGCATTGGCCGCCACCCGCCGCCCTGGGCCTCACAGGACAAAGGACTCACCGCGCCGGGGGGTGGAAACACCTTTGAACCCATGCGCCAGGACGCGCTCCTTCAAGCCCATCACCGACCGCTCCACCCCGTGCACCAGGAACAGCCGCTTCACCTTGGCCGGATCCTGGCAGGAGAGGAACCGGATGAGCTCGCCGCGATCGGCATGGGCGCTGTAGAACTCCATGCGTGCGATGGAAGCACGAACCGGCACCCGCTCCCTGAAGATCCGTACCTCCTCGAAGCCATCGAGCAGATCGGCGCCCAAGGTGCCGGGGGCGCAGAAGCCGACCGCGAGGACGCCATTCGCCGGATCGGGCAGGCCGTGCAGCAGGTGGTGGCGGACGCGGCCTGCCTCCATCATGCCGCTGGCCGCAACGATGATACAGGGCTTCTTCAGCGCGTTGAGTTGCTTGCTGCGTTCAGGGCTCCGCACGAATTCGACGCCCGGGAAGCTGAAGAGGTCCGGATCGCGGTGTAGCTCTGCCCGCACCTCTGGCCGGAACAGGGCATCGTAGCGCCGTACGATGTCGGTGGCGCTGATGGCCAGGGGGCTGTCCACGAAGACCGGAAGGCGCGGCAGCCGGCCGGCATTGGCCAGGGCGTTGAGGGTGTACAGGATCTCCTGCGTCTTGCCGATGCTGAAGGCGGGGATGATCAGGCGCCCCCCGCGGTCCACGCACACCTCGCGCACATGCCGGAGCAGCTCCTCTTCGGCTTCCGCAACCGCGGCATGGTCCCGGTCGCCATAGGTGCTCTCGCAGATGATGAGATCGGCCTGTGGGAAGGTCGCCGGCTCGGGAAGCAGCCGGTCCACATAGCGGCCAACATCGCCGGTGAAGGTGATCCGCTGGCGGTGCTCTCCGTCATCCGCTTCGACGTGGATGGCGGCGCTGCCCAGGATGTGGCCGGTATCGGTGAAGACGACGCTCAGCCCCGGAGCAATGGAGAACGGTTTGTCATAGTCCTCGCACTGGAACAGGGCCATCGCCGGCTTCACATCCTCCACCGTGTAGAGCGGCCCCTCCTCCGATAGCGGCTGACCGCGCTCCCGAGCCCGCTTCGCATCATAGGCGTAATCGTACTCCTGGATCCGTGCGCTGTCCTCCAGCATGATGGCGCAGAGGTCGCGGGTGGCCGGCGTGCTCCAGATGGCGCCCTTGAAGCCTTCCTTCACCAGGCGCGGGATGAGTCCGCTGTGGTCGATGTGGGCATGGCTGAGCACCAGCACATCGATGGACCGCGGATCGAAGCCGAACCGTCGGTTGCGGTCCTTGCCGGTGCCGTCCTTCAGCCCCTCTCCCTGGAACATCCCGCAGTCCAGCAGCGCGCGCGTCACGGTGCCGTCGCTCCGCCGGAGCTCCAACAGGTGCTTGCTGCCGGTGACGGTGCCTGCCGCTCCATGGAAGGTGATGGTGATCATGGCCACAAAGTACGCGGCCGGGCCGCGCCCCGGCATGAATGCCGCCGGAGTGCGGTCAACGGCCCAAATTCGCGGCGCTTCCATGCCCTCGCTGCGCCTCCTCCTCGCCGTGCTGCATCTCTTCGCGCTGGCAATCGGCATCGCCTCCGTGTACGGCAGGGCGAGGGCCCTTCAACGGCTGCGCGACAAGGCGGGCATAGCCGCGGTACTCCATGCCGACAACTGGTACGGCATTGCGGCGCTGGTCTGGGTGGCCACGGGCCTATGGCGGGCCTTCGGCGGCGTGGAGAAGGGCACCGAGCATTACCTGGCGAACCACTGGTTCATGGGCAAGCTCGGCCTGTTCGCCATGGTGCTGCTGCTGGAGCTGTGGCCCATGGCGACGCTGATCCGCTGGCGCCTGCTCCTGCGCAAGGGCATGGCTCCCGGCCTGCACCAAGCGCCCGTGCTGGCCCGGCTCACCTACCTGCAGCTGCCGCTGCTCCTCCTCATGGTGGCCATGGCCGCCGCCCTGGCGCGCGGGTACTGAGCAGCCGGCTATCTTTTCCGCGCCCAACCGGCCCCCGCATGCCCAGCATCCGCCACGTGCTCCGAAAGGTCCTCCTGCCCCTGCTCCCCTGCCTCCTGGCGGCTGCCGCGCATGCCCAGCAATACAAGCTGCGGGGCACGGTGGCCGATGTCACCACCGGCGAGACCCTTATCGGCGCCAATGTGGTGCTCAAGGGCACAACGATCGGCACCGTCACCGACATCGACGGTCGGTTCGAACTGCTGCTGAGCGAACTGCCGCCATGCACCCTGGTGGTGAGCTACATCGGCTATACCGCTCAGGAGGTGGTGGTGAAGAGCCTGGACAAGGAGCTGAAGCTGAAGCTGGCGCTGGACCAGGTGCTCCTGGGCGAAACGGAGGTGGTGGGCAGCCGCATCAGCGAAAAGCAGAAACAGGCCCCCCTCACCGTGGAGAGCATGGACATCATCGGCATCCGCGAGGCGCCCAGCGGCGATTTCTACGAGAGCCTGGGCACGCTGAAAGGCGTGGACATGACCGCGGCCAGCATGGGCTTCAAGGTGATCAACACGCGCGGTTTCAACAGCACCAGCCCCGTTCGCTCCCTGCAGCTCATCGATGGGGTGGACAACCAGAGCCCCGGCCTCAACTTCTCGCTGGGCAACTTCCTCGGCGCGAGCGACCTCGACGTGATGAAGGTGGATGTGATCGCGGGAGCCAGCACGGCCTATTACGGCCCGGGTGCCTTCAACGGCGTGGTGGCGATGACCACCAAGAGCCCCTGGGCCTTCCCCGGGCTCAGCGTGAGCGCAAAGGCCGGCGAGCGCGACCTGCTGGAGGGCGCCGTCCGCTGGGCGCAGGTGTTCAAGGACAAGGATGGGAAACAACGCTTCGCCTATAAGCTGAATGTCTTCGGCATGCGGGCTGAGGACTGGTTCGCCGAGGACTACGGCCCAACCAGCGATTCGCCCACGGGCGTGGACAACCCGGGGCGCTACGATGGGGTGAACAGCTACGGCGATGAGAATGTGACCGTGAACAACGATTTCAGCAACAACTTCTTCGACCGGCGCACCTACCCCGGACTCGGCCACTTCCTGCGGCCGGGCTACCGTGAGGTCGACCTAGTGGATTACGGCACCGACAACCTGAAGGCCGGGGTTTCGTTGCACTACAAAGTCACCGACAGCGTGGAGGTGATTGCCGCCGCCAACTACAGCACCGGCAGCACGGTGTACCAGGGCGAGAACCGCTACCGCCTGGACGGCGTGCAGTTCTGGCAACAGCGTCTCGAGCTGCGACGCGAGGGAAAGTGGTTCATCCGGGGCTACTTCACCGGGGAGGACGCGGGCAGCACCTACGACATCTTCACCACGGGCGTGCGCCTGCAGGAGGCCGCAGGTACCACGCAGGAATGGAATATCAAGTACTTCACGCTTTGGGAGACGTGGATCCGACCGCTCCTGAACGCCACGCAGCCCGGTTACCTAACGCCAAGCGAAGCAGTGGCGCAGGGCATCACCTCGCAGCAGGCGTATGATGCCTACCTCACCCAGTTCGTGAACGACAACAGCACGCTCTTCACGCAGTACCACCAGGCGGTGGCCGACTCCATCGCGCGCATCGACAATAACGAGCTGAACCCTGCCTACATCGTGGGGACCCAGCGCTTCACGGATAAACTGAACGAGATCCGCGGCAAGCGCTTCACCGAGGGCGGCTCGCTCTTCTTCGACCGCAGCCAGCTGGCGCATGCCATGGGCGAGTACCGCTTCAAGCCGGCCTTCGGGGAAGTGGCTGTGGGCGGCAGCTTCCGCCAGTACATGCCCAACAGCGCGGGCACCATCTTCCGTGACACCGGCGATGTGGTGATCCGCAACAGCGAGTTCGGCGTGTACTCGGGCCTGGAGAAGAAGCTGATGGCCGACAAGCTCAAGCTCACGGCCACCCTCCGCCTCGACAAGAACCAGAACTTCAGGGCGCTGCTCTCGCCGGCCCTCTCCTTCGTGTACACCCCCCGGCAGGACCGCACCTTCCGCATCGGCTTCAGCAGTGCGGTGCGCAATCCCACGCTGGCCGACCAGTACCTCTACTACAACGTGGGCCGGGCCATCCTGCTGGGCAATGTGGACGGGCAGTTCGAGGCCGGCCGCGACAGCCTCATCACAGTGGAGAGCTTCAACGCCTACCGCTCCTCGCCCACCCTGCTCGAGGGCCTCTCGAAGCTCGACTACTTCAACGTGGACCGCCTGCGCCCCGAGCAGGTGCGCACCATCGAGGCCGGCTACCGCGGCACGCACGCCGAGAAGTTCTACATCGATGCCAGCGCCTACCACAGCTGGTACACCGATTTCATCGGCTACCTGATCGGCCTCAGCGCGCGCTTCGACCAGACCAATGGCTTCCCCTTGGGCGGGCTGCAGGCTTACCGCCTGGCCGCCAACGCAAGCACCCTGGTGCGCACGCAGGGCGCCAACGTGGGCATCAGCTACTTCCGCAAGCGGATGACCTACGGGGTGAACTACAGCTACAACGAGCTCGTCACCGGCAGCGACGACCCGATCATCCCCGCCTTCAACACCCCCCGAAACAAGTTCAACCTGAGCTTCACCGGGCACGACATGAAGGTGCCCTTCAGCGGCAAGCCCAACCTGGGCTTCGGCATCAACTGGAAGTACGTGGAGGGCTTCACCTTCACCGGCTCGCCGCAGTTCACCGGTCCCATCCCGAGCTACGATATGGTGGACGCTCAGGTGAACGTGAAGTTCCCCGGCCAGCACCTCACCGTGAAGCTCGGCGCCAGCAACCTTTTCGGCCTAACGCCCTTGTTCGATGCAGACATCCCTTCGGGCGAACGGCTGGACCGGGTTTGGGACAATCGGGTGAGGATGGTCTATGGCGGGCCCTTCGTGGGGCGGCTGGCCTACTTGCAGCTCATCTACGAGCTGGATCGGCGCTGATACCGCCCAAGCGGGGACAAGTCGACCGGGCATGACGCGGAACCGAGGCCGCGCGCCCCTACCTTCGGCTCTCCAATCCAACCTGAACCCATGAAACGACCCTTACACTACGCTTGGGCGGCCGCAGCCCTGGCCCTGGCCGCCCCGGCGAGCGCACAGCGCTACCTGTCCGAGGTGTTCAGCGATGCCAACCTCACCATCACCAACGATGTGATCTACGGCACGAACATCGACTTCCTCTCCAGCAATTTCGCATCGCCCGATGTGAACGCCAACGTCACGGAGCTGCAGACGGCGGTGACGCTGGGCAACCCCATCCCCGCGGCCTATTTCGACCCCAACGATGGCAGCACGGCGGTGAAGGTGACCAACCTGCGCCTGGATGTGTACGAACCCAGCCAAGGCGTGGACACGGAGACGGAGCGCCCCTTGGTGATCTACGTGCACACCGGCAACGCCCTGCCCCCGCCCATCAACGGCAGCCCCAACGGCACCCGCAAGGACAGCAGCGCCGTGGAAAGCTGCAAGCGCTTTGCGCGCCGGGGCTACGTGGCTGTGAGCATGAGCTACCGCCTGGGCTGGAACCCGCTGGCCGCCACCGAGCTGGAGCGCCGCGGCAGCCTGCTGAACGCCATCTACCGTGCCCTGCATGACGTGCGCCAATGCGTGCGGAGCATGAAGGCCAATGCCGCCACCTACCGCATCGATCCCGAGAAGATCATCGTGGTGGGCGAGGGCACCGGCGGCTACATCACGCTGGCCCACGCCACCCTTGATGACGTGCAGGAGCTCTACATCGAGAAGTTCCGGCCCGACCCGTTCGACCCCTCGGTGAGCTTCGTGAACCCTGCCCAAGTGGGTGACATCGAGGGCTTCAACGGGCAGCTCACCCTATACCGCCCCAATGGCCAGAGCAGCGCTACGCAGTTCTGCGTGAACATGGGCGGCGCCCTCGCCGACACCAGCTGGCTTGCCCCTGGCGACCAGCCGATGGTGGCCTTCCACACCGTGTTCGACCCCTTTGCGCCCTTCACCGAAGGCATCGTGATCGTGCCCACCACGGGCGGCCCCGTGGTACCCGTGCAAGGCAGCAACCTCTTCATGGAGCTGGTGAACGAGTACGGCAACAACGACGCCTTCATCAACCTGCCCAACAGCAACCCCTTCACCGCCCGTGCCCGCGCGCTGTACGGCACCACCCAGACCCATGGCAGCAACAGCGTGCAGATCCGCACCGACGTGGAGGGGCTGTTCCCGGTGGTGCGCCCGCAGTGGCCCGCCCCCGCCCAGGAGGAAGCCAGCCCTTGGCAGTGGTGGGACCCGAACAGCGCCATCGCGCAGACCGTGGTGAGCGCCGGCCCGCCGCCCATCACCGCCCACGTCGCCAGCCTGGCCAGCAACCCGGATATGAGCCCCACGAAGGGCCGTGCCTACCTCGACACCGTGATGGGTTACGTGAACCCGCGCATCGTGTGCGCGCTGCAGCTGGGCCCCTGCTCGCTGGTGGGCATCGATGAAGCCGAAGGCCACGACAGCGTGGAGATCTGGCCCAATCCCGCCACCGACCGGATCAATGTGGCCAGCGCTGAGGGCCTCATCCGCCGCTGGCGCCTGCTGGACATCAACGGCCGCCAGGTGAGCACCGGCAACACCGCCGCCCAGCGCTTCACCATCGCCCGGGATGGGCTGGTGGCCGGCACCTACTTCATGGAGCTCGAAGTGGACGGCGCCCGCATCGTGCGCAAGCTGATGCTCGACTGACCTTCGCCTCACCTGCAAAGAAGAGGGCCGCCTGCGGGCGGCCCTTTTCTTTGCAGGCACAGCCCCCCCCCATGGACCGCATCACGGAAAGCGAGAGCCGCCACCAGCACCTGGAGCGCATGACCACGGATGAACTGCTGCGCGGCATCAATGCCGAGGACCGCTTGGTGGCCGACGCCGTGGCGCAGGCCATCCCTTCCATCGCCCCGCTGGTCGATGGCATCGCCGAGCGGATGCTTCGGGGCGGCAGGTTGTTCTACCTGGGCGCAGGCACCAGCGGCCGACTGGGCATCGTGGACGCCAGTGAATGCCCGCCCACCTTCGGGGTGCCGCACGGGCTGGTGGTGGGGCTCATCGCCGGCGGCGATGGAGCCATCCGCCGCGCCGTGGAATTCGCCGAGGACGACCCGCATCAGGGCTGGAAGGACCTGCAGGAGCACAGCGCGGGCGGTGACGATGCGGTAATCGGCATCGCGGCCAGCGGAACCACGCCCTATGTGATCGGTGCACTGGAGGACTGCCGGGCGCATGGCATCCTCACCGGTGCCATCACCTGCAACCCTGGCAGCCCCGTCACCCTCGCCGCGGACCACCCCATCGTGGCCGTCGTGGGGCCGGAATTCGTCACCGGCAGCACGCGCATGAAGAGCGGCACCGCCCAGAAGCTCATCCTCAACATGATCAGCACCAGCGTGATGGTGAAGCTGGGCCGGGTGAAGGGGAACCGCATGGTGGACATGCAACTGAGCAACAACAAGCTCATCGACCGCGGCACCCGCATGGTGATGGAGAGCCTGAGCGTAGGGTACGCCCAGGCGAACGAACTGCTGCGCCACTACGGCAGCGTGCGCCGCGCCATCGAGGCGGGCCACCGCCTTTAGCCAGGGCCACAGTGGGGTGAACGAGCCCGCGATCTGCGCACCGGTGGGGCACCCGGCTGCACATGCGCTGCGGGCCGCATCGCTGCTGAGCGATCTTTGCAGGGCCATGCACGACATCGAACCCTTCTGGAACTGGCGGCACAAGTACATGGCCGAGGAGGATGAGCGCTCGCCGTTCTTCGGGGAAGAGCACAGCGAGTTCGAGTTCACGCATGCCGTTTACGACCACCTGATCCATCCCCAATGGGACAGCTTCGGCAGCGCCACGCTCTACCTGAAGGTGCTCTTCGCGGACTATGAGGAGGGCTTCGCAATCCTCGAATTCATCGGCGAGTGGAACGACCTGCTCCACAACGATGTGATGACCCTGAAGCGCAACATCATCGAGCACCAGATGGCACAGGGCATCCGCAAGTTCATCCTCATCGGGGAGAATGTGCTCAACTTCCACCACAGCGATGAGGAGTACTACGCCGAGTGGTTCGATGAGGTGAGCGAGGCCGACGGCTGGATTGCGCTGCTCAACTTCCGACCGCATGTGCTGGAGGACCTGCAGCACGCCAACATCGACCAGTACTTCCTGCTCGGCGGCCACCTGAATGCGCTGCGTTGGCGCAGCTGCGGACCCGAGGAGCTTTTCGAGAAGGTGGATGCGCTGGTGGTTAAGCGGCTGGGCATGTAGCCCGTCCCGGAACCGCTCATCCCCCCATCCGGTCCTGCATCAGCCGCCACACCACGCGGTCGATGGGCAGCGATACCGCCTCCTCGGCCAGCGCATGCAGGGGCTGCCACCGGAACACCTCCTGATCCGTGGAACCGGAGATGCCCTCGAACGGACGCTGCACCACCGCGATCGCTCCCGGGTCGGGTACCTTGAATGTGAAGTAGATGCTCACCACCTGCATGGGCTCCGCATGGAAGGCGCTCTGCTGGAAGAAATCAGTGGTGTAGAAATGGTCCAGGCCCTGGGCCTCAAGCCCCATCTCCTCACGGATCTCCCGCAGGAGGCAGTCCCTGAGTCCCTCGCCGTACTCTAACCCGCCGCCGGGGAACTTGGTGATGCGATGCCCCTTGATGAGTTCATCGGAGACGAGCGCCCTGCCCTGCTGCACCAGCAGCCCATAGACCCTTATGGTGAACATGGCTCAATCCGTGCGGCCCGGGAGGCAATCGGCATTCCCGGGCGCGCATGCGGCCCCCGATGAAGGCGCGGTGGCGGGGCGCCCCGCCCATGCCTGCTGCAGCGCCGCCAGGAAATGATCGGCGCTCTGCGCGCCGCTCACGGCGAGCTTCCGGTCGATCACGAAGAAGGGAACGCCCCGGATGCCGAGCTGCTCCGCCTCGCGCTCATCAGCCCTCACGGCCACTCCGTAGTCACCGCTTTCCAGCATCGCAGAGGCCTCCGCAGCATCCAGTCCGATCTCTCCTGCCAGGCGGACCAGTGTGGCGGCATCGCCGATGTGGGCACCTTCGGTGAAGTAGGCCTTGAAGAGGCGCTCCTCGGCCGCATCACCCAGGCCATGGGCCTTGGCCAGCTGGATGAGCCGGTGGGCATGGAAGGAATTCGCCAGTACCGCCCGGTCGAAATCATAGTGCAGCCCCAGCGATGCTGCACGGGCCGCTACATCAGCCACCCGGCTGCGGGCGGCATCGCGGCTCATGCCGTACTTCTGCGCCAGCATGGTGTAGGTATCCTCTGCGCTGCGTGCGGGCGCGGAGGGGTCGAGCTCGAAGCTCTTCCACTCCACCCGCACCCGGTCGCGTTGCGGGAAGCGCTCCAGCGCCGCCTCGAACTCGCGCTTGCCGATATAGCAGAATGGGCAAACGACATCGCTCCAGATCTCTATGACGAGCGGAGCGGGGTGCTGCATGTTGGTCATGGAGTCCTGAGCGAAAAGCGAATGCGCGACGAGCATCGCGGAGAAGTGAACGCTGATGCGCATGATCGATGCCCGTCCAAAGGTACCCCCGGTGAACGCTTGTCCTGGCGAACCGGTTCACGGCGCACCGGTGCGCACCTTGATGAATCGCGCAGCCAGGCGGCAACCGCAGGGAGCCCCGGCAGGAGGAGCCGCTGGTGTGCCCGATCGGCGCTCATCACCGCACGCTCGGGACCTTCGCCTGGGAATCCGACTCAGCTGCGATGCGGCATGATTACCTTCACGGAATGCGCCTCTTGCTTCTATTTCTCGCGGCCAGCGGACATTGCGTCTGGGGTCAGGCCTGGGAGCAGCTCCCGGATTTCCCTGGAACGGCGAGGGACGATGCCGCTTCCTTCACCATTGACGGCGCCATTTACGTGGGCACGGGCATGGAGTTGGGCTGGGGACTGACGAACGATTGGTACGTCTACGACACCCAGGCCGGCGCTTGGTGGCCGATTGCGCCGCTGCCCGCCACGCCGCGGCAATACTGCTCCTCCTTCGTCCTGGAGGGCAAAGGCTACCTCTTCGGCGGCATTGATGCCGATGGTCCGCTCAACGAGCTGTGGTGCTTTGACCCGGCAACCAATACGTGGAGCGCGAAGGCTCCGTTGCCAGGCGAGGGCCGTTATGCCTGCGTATCGGCCGGATTGGGCAGCACCGGCCATGTGGCCACCGGCATGCTGGCAAGCGGATCGCCCACCAATGAGCATTGGCTCTACAACGCCAATGTGGATCAGTGGTTCCCATCTCAGCCCGTGCCGGGTCCGGCCCGCCACCGGGCGGCCGCCTTCCTGACCACCGCATTCACGGTGATCGGTGGAGCCGACGCTGCAGGCGAAGCGCTCTCCGATGCGTGGTCCTATGAGGCCCTCTTCCCCACGGGCGAGTGGGAGACCGCGCCTCCCCTGCCCGATGCACGGTTCGGGGCGCGCGGCATCACCGGCTGGAACGCGGTGGTCGGCGGAGCCAGCGACTGGGGCACCTTCCACGCCGATGCATGGACCCTGCAGGAGGGTGCATGGCTGCCCATGCCGGCCTTCAGCGGCGGCGCGCGGCGGGGCGCGGCTACAGCCGGAATCCCGGGGCCATCCGGGGGGGCCTACATGGGCACAGGCCTCAGCAGCGAACTGGTGCGGCAGCGCGATTGGTGGATGCTGCGGCCCTTGGTCGGCATCGCGGAGAACATCGAAGGCACATTATCGGCCTGGCCGAATCCATCGGCGGAATGGGCGCAGGTGGATTGGTCGCCCGCCGACGGGCCCGCAGCCTTTGCCGTGCATGATGCACTGGGCCGGCTCGTCGCCTCAGGCACCCTGCGGTCCGGCGATCGCATCGATCTGCGCACGCTGCCCGAGGGACAGTACCTGCTCCATGTGGCGGCCGCACGCGCGATGCGGACCAAGTTGCTGCGCGCGCCCTGACCTGCGTCAGCCGACGGCGCCGGTTCCGTGCGCACCTTCAGCCCATCATGGAAGCGCAACTCTTCTACAAGGAATTGGGGCGGCTGCTCTACGCCATTGCGGCCGCCGATGGACGGGTCACCGCCAAGGAGGTCGCTGCACTCAAGCGCATCGTTTCCGAGCAGCTGGTGCCGCAGGAGGTGAGTACCGATCACTTCGGCACGGACCAGGCCTACATCACGGAATTCGAGTTCGATGTGCTGGCCGATCGCGGTGCCTCGGCGGAAGGCGCATTCGACTCCTTCATCGCCTACATGGCCGGCCATAAGAACGACCTCTCGCCCGGGCGCAAGCAGCTGATCTACCGCTGCGCCGATGCCGTAGGCCATGCCTTCCATGGGGTTGGCAAGGCGGAGCTGCCCCTGCTGATCGAGCTGCACCGGCACCTGCACTGAGCCGCGGACGGCATGCGCGGCCCAAGCTATCTTGGGCGCATGCGGCCGATCGACCTCCGGTCCGATACCGTCACTCGACCCACTCCGGCCATGCTGGAAGCTATGCTCCATGCCGAAGTGGGGGATGATGTCTTCGGCGAGGACCCCACGGTGAATGCCCTTGAAGCGCGCATGGCCGGACTCTTCGGCCACGAGGCTGCGCTCCTCTGTCCCAGCGGTACGCAGACCAACCAGATCGCCATCAATGTGCACACCCGGCCCGGCGATGAGGTGCTGTGCGAGGAAGGCGCCCATGTTTACCGCTACGAGGGCGGTGGCATGATGGCCAATAGCGGCTGCAGCGTGCGCTTCCTGCCCGCCGAACGGGGACGCTTCACCGCCGATGCGGTGGCCGCTGCAGTGAACGACAGGCAGGCAGCGTACCTCGCCCATTCGCGGATGGTGGTGATCGAGAATACGGTGAACCGCGGAGGCGGGGCCTGCTGGAGCCTTGGGCAGGCGGCGGCGGTGCGTGAAGCCTGCGATGCGCTTGGGCTGAGCCTCCACCTCGATGGTGCGCGCATCTTCAATGCCATGGTTGAGGACGGCACCGCGCCCGCGCAATGGGGCGGGATCTTCCACTCCGTATCCGTCTGCCTCAGCAAAGGGCTCGGCGCACCGGTGGGCAGCGTGCTCATCGGCAGCGCCGCATTCATCCACCAGGCCCGGCGCGTGCGCAAGCGCCTGGGCGGGGGCATGCGGCTGTCCGGCCTGCTCGCCGCCGCCGGCCTGCATGCACTGGACCATCATGTGGAGCGGCTGCGGGACGACCATGCGCGCGCACGCAGGCTCGGAGCAGCCATCACCCAAGAGCCTTGGTGCGAGCGGGTGATGCCCACGGAAACGAACATCGTGATCTATGACCTCCAAGCGGGCCTGGATGCCAAGGCGCACACCGCAGCATTGGGCAGTCAGGGCATCCTTTGCTTGGCCATCGGACCGCGGCAGGTGCGGATGGTCACCCACCTCGATGTGGACGATGCCGGGATCGACCGTGCCATCGCCGCATTGCAGCGCATCAAGCACTGACCCATGATCATGATCCAGCCTCCATCGCCGATACGAGCAGCGCTCATCCTGGCAGCCATCGCACTAGGCGCGGCCGGCCATGGCCAATTCGTGGACAAAGGCACGATCGACAGCGTGCAGGTCGCCTATCGTTGGGCCTTCCCGAAGGGACAACCGGAACTGCTGCTCCGGCTCAGGAACACTGCCTCGATGGACCGGCAGGCAGCCTTGACCATCGACCTGTTCTACCAAGGGCGCACCATCGAGACTTTCGAGGCGGACACGTGCATCCGCGCTGGTCAAGCGCTCACGGGCAAGCTCAATGGCATCTACTTCCGGCCGAAGCGCATCACGGCCGCACAGGTGAAGGACGGCAGTGCCGAAGTGGACGTCACACGCACAGAGATCACGGCCTCACCATGCCCCTAGCATGAATCAACGGCTCGTGGACCGAATCCTCCCGGCCCTGCTGGCCGTCGTGCTGGCAGGCTGCGCTTGGCTCCTGGTCGCGCATAGCCGCATGGTGCGGCAGCGCGAAGAGGAGCTCGCCGGCCACGCCCTCAGCCATGCGCACCAACTCGTGGGCATGCGGCTCAGCGGCATGTTCAACGAATGGGAAGCGGACCTGCAGGAGGAGGCCGCCGCCGTGCGGCTGGGCACACCCAAGGAGCAGCTGCTGCCGCGCTGGCGCGCACTGATGGCCTCGCACTGGTCCATCAATGCCATTCGCCTGGCCGATGAGGGCGGAGGCGAACATGGCCTGTACCGGCTGGATACCGCACTCTGGCTGGTGGAGACGCGGGCAGGCAGCAAGGATTCCCTGCCCGTCGCCAGGCGGCTGCTGAACTCAGGGCTGGATAGCACAGGGATTCCCTGGTCCCGTTTCGGACGCTACGATCCGCGCGAACGGGTCTGGTTCAGCAAGGCGCTCGAGAACCACCAGGACGTACCCGTGTGGGGCGAGCGCCAGTTCGGCGACAGTGCGGAGAATGTGCTCCAGGTGGCCCTCCTCATCCGCAGCCAGAACGCGCGCAATGCCTATCAAGTGATGCTGTTCGATGTGTCGCTGGATCGCGCCGAACAGCTCGACACGCGATTCCTGCCGAGCCTCGGACCGGGGATGCTGCTCTTCGATTCCGAGGGCGCGACCTTGTTCTCGAGCACCGGAGCGGGAAAGGACGATTCCGCCAACATCCTGCGCAACGCCCTGACCCAATGGCTGACCAGCAAGACCTCGCGGGCATTCCCCATCGCGCATGAGCAGCACGCCTATGCTGCGCAGGTCGCTCCCGTGATGCTGAATGGCCTAACCCTGCACAGTCTGGTGGCGATCGATGCGGCCCGGCTTGTCCATTGGACTGAACCCGACCGCAGGTACACCATGATGGGGGCGGCGGCATTGGCGGCGGTTGTCATCCTGCTCGGGCTGCTCTGGATGAGAAGCCGCCAACGGGACAGGGCGGCCGGCCTGGTATCCCTGCAGCTGAAGCAGTCGGAGTTCAGGTTGGGGAAGGCCCAGGGTGAGCGCGATGCCCTGAGCCGCGAGGTTCACCACCGGGTGAAGAACAACCTACAGGTGGTGAGCAGCCTGCTGAACCTGCAGGCCTCATCACTCACCGATGGGCCGGTGCGGAATGAATTCCTGCGCGGCAAGCGCCGCATCGATACCATCGCCCTGGTGCATCACCGCCTCTACGACCATCCCGATCTGCGGCGGATCGACCTGCGGGTCTTCCTCGGCCAGCTCACCGCCTCCATCGCGGAACTGTACACGGATCGGAAGGGCACCATCAGCGTTGGGGTGGAGACCAATGGCATCACCTGCGATCAGGACACGGCCATCGAACTGGGCATCATCGTGTGCGAGCTGGTGAACAATGCCTTCCAGCACGCCTTCCCGCATGCCACCGGCGGACATGTGGAAGTGACGGTCACGCGCGTCGAGGGCGACCTGCACCGGCTGATGGTGCACAACAATGGGGTTGCCCCCGACCATGGGCTGCTCACCGGTCCCGGCAAGCTCGGGCTGGAGATCGTGGAGGCGCTGGCGGAGCAGCTGGATGGAAGCCTGCATGTGCGCAGCGGCCCCGGTGTCGCGTTCGAGGTGCTCTTCAGGGTCCATAGCCCCGCCTCAGCGGAGGTCACGGATGCCGAGCCCGGTAAGTAGTCCGCCGCTCGCACGCAGCAGCTGCAGCTCGGCCACCTTGGCATCGAAGCCGGCCACCACGGCCTGCCGCTGCGCATTGGCCAGGTCGAGCTGCGCCTGACGGAACTGCAGCGCGGTGAGGAGCCCGCTCTGGTAGAGCTCGCGCGTGCGCTCGAAGTTGAGCTCGGCGGCGCGCATCGCCTCCTGCTGGATGCGCAGCACCTCGCGCTGGCTCCGCCAGGTGGTGAAGCCGTTGCGCACATCGCGCTCCACCTGGAGCCGTGCCTGCTGCTCGGCCAGGGCCGCGCTCTCGGCGCGCAGCCGCGCGGCCTCCACCTGCGTGCCCACGCGCCCGCCATCGAAGAGCGGCACGCTGAGCGTGAGGCCGCCGTTCAGGCCGCGGGTGTAGGTGCCCAGCACGATGCCCACCTCGTTGCGCTGATCGCTCACGCCGTAGGCGGCGCTCAGGTCGAGCCGGGGCCAGCGCATTGCCTTGGCCACCCGCTCATCGGCCTCGGCGGCACGCACCTGGGCCATGGCCGCCTGCAGCTGGGCATTGCCGCGCAGCGCCTCCTCCACCAGCAGCTCTTCCGATAGGCCATTGGCATAGGTCACCTGGCGGGAGGGAACCGCCGATGCCGCAGGCGATCGGCCGAGCAGCACATTGAGGTCGCGCAGCGTGCGCTCGCGGCGCTGCAGGGCCATGATCCATGCGCTGCTGTCGGCCTGCAGGTCCACCTGCGCGTTGAGCAGCTCCAAACGCCCCGTGCCGCCGAGGGCTGCGCGTCCCTCCTGCCGGCGGAAGCGCTCCACGCTGATGCCCAGCAGGCGCTCGTTGATCGCCACATCCTGATCGAGCGCGGCGAGCTGGTAATACAGCGCCACCACCTGCATCAGCGTGGCCTCCACCTGGGCGCGCGCGCGCAGGTCCGCCACGCGCGCCTGCAGCTGGGCGCGATCGTGCGCTGCGAAGGTCCCCAGGCCATTGAAGAGCGTGTACGACAGGCCCAGCTGACCGCTCAGCGCGGTGTTCACCACGCCATCGCGCTCCACATCGGGCAGGGGCTCCGCGAAGTCGAGGCGGGAGAACTGGTCGCTGTAGGTGCCGCGCCCGCTCGCCTCCACACGCGGCAGCAGGCCTGCGTTGCCCGCGGTGGCCTGCGCATCAGCGATGGCGGCTTCGTTGCGCGCGATGCGGATACCGTGCTCGTTGGCCAGGGCCATGCGGATCGCCGCGTCCAGGCTCAGGGTATCCTGCGCGATTAGGCCCACGCTCAGTGGGAGCGCAAGGCTAGTGGCGATGCTCCTCCAGGTCCTCATAGGGCAGTTCTTTCACAGCGGGTTCGACGGCTTCGGCTGTCGGGGTCTGCGCGCTCCACGCCCATCCCAGGAAGCGGCGTGCCTCATTGAGCGCGGCCAGCAGGATGGGCAGGATGATGAGCGTGACGAAGGTGGCGATGGCCAGGCCGTAGGCTACGGTGATGGCCATGGGGATCAGGAACTGGGCCTGGAAGCTCTTGTTCAGCGTGATGGGGAGCAGACCCGCCACGGTGGTGAGCGAGGTGAGCAGGATGGGACGCAGGCGCGAAAGGGCCGCGGTGCGCAGCGCGGCGTAGAACTCCATGCCTGTCTTCAGATTCGCATTGAAGGTGCTGATCAACACGAGCGAGTCGTTCACCATCACCCCGATGAGCGCGATCATTCCGAAGAAGCTGAAGAGGCTGATCTGCACGCCATGGATCCAGTGCCCCCATCCGATGCCCACGAAGCCGAGCGGCAGGCAGAGCAGCACGGCCACCATCTGCCAGAAGCTCCGGAGCGTGAGCACGATCATGGCGAACATGATGATGAGCGTGATCGGAAGCACACGCATGGCGCTGCCGCTCACCTTCCGGCTCTGCTCGCCCTGACCCTCGAAGCTGTAGCTCAACCCGGGGTACTTGGCCAGCAGCGGGACCATGATCTCCGTCGCCACCACGGATTGTGCATCCGTGGCGCTCTGCAGGCTGTTGGCCAGGTCCGCCTCCACACGCACCTCACGCTTGCCATCCAGGTGATTGATGGCGCGGATCCCCCGCTCGATGTGGTAGCTCACCAGCTCGCTCAAGGGGAACTGGCGGCCATCGGCGGTGCGGATACGCATGTCCTCCAGATCACGCAGCGATGCACGCCCATCCTCCGCATAGCGCACCCAGATCTTCACCTCGTCCTCGCCGCGCTGCACACGCTGCGTCTCTAAACCGAAAAACCCTTGGCGCACCTGGGCCGCGACATCCTGCAAGGTGAGGCCGAGCAGCTGGGCCTTGTCCTTGAGCTTCAAGACCACCTCGCGGTTGCCAGGGCGATCACTGTCCACCACATCGCGCAGCATCGGCAGCTTCTGCAGCTCCGCCCGGAGCTCGGCCTTGGCGGCATTCAGCTCGGCGAGGTCGTTGCTGCGGAGCGATACGGACACCGGCTTCCCGAAAGGCGTGGCCAGCCCGAAGGTGAGGTTCTGCACGCCGGGCACCATGCCGGCCCGCTCGCGCAGGCGATTGGTGATCTCCTCGGCACGGAAGCCCCGCTTCTCGCCATCGAGCAGGATGATATTGAGCTTGCCCTGCTCCGCGCGCGGACCGAGGATGGTCTGCACCTTCAGGATCACATCGAGGCTATCCTCCCTTGCGGCGCTCAGTTCGTCATTGATGGCCCAGGCCAGCTGCTCGATCCGCTGCAGTTCGCTGAACACGACGTTCTCGCGCGTGCCGGTCACCATCTCCAGGTCCACTGCCACGTCGTCGCGCTCGATCACCGGGAAGAAGGTGGTCTTGATGATGCCCGCGCCCACCGAGCCGATGGTGACGGCCAGCAGGAAGAACGCGATGCCGATGGTGAACATGCGGTGGCGCATGAACCGGTCATAGAACCGGGCGTACCGCACATCGCGCAGCCGGCCCATCACCCCGTCCATATAGGCCTCCAGCTTGTTCTTGGCGCCGCGGCTCAGGCCCTTGGAATGGGCCACGTGCGCCGGCAGGATGAATGCGGCCTCGATGAGTGAGAACAGCAACGTGGCGATCACCACGAAGGCCAGTGCCGGCGCGAAATCGCCCAAGCGCCCCTCGATGAAGAAGAAGGTGCTGAAGGCCGCCACGGTGGTGAGCACGGAGCTGATCACCGCCGGCAGCACCTTGTTGATGCCCTCGAATGCCGCCTTGATCGGTGGAAGCCCGCGTTCGTACTCCTGATAGATGCTCTCGGTGATCACGATGCCATCGTCCACCAGCATGCCCACTACCAGGATCATCCCGAAGAGGCTCATCACGTTGATGGTGATGAAGCCCGGAGCGAGGATGAACATGCCCGCGAAGGCCACCGGGATGCTGAGCGCCACCCAGAAGGCCAGGCGCCAGTTGAGGAAGAGCGCGAGCACGATCACCACCAGGAAGAAGCCCTGGATGCCGTTCTCCAGCAGCATGGCGATGCGCTGCCGCAGCACCGTAGTGGCATCGTTGATGAGCGTGGCCTTCACCGGGCCTCCGCGCTCATTGAAGGCCTCCATGTAGGAGAGCGTGCTCTCCGCGATGAACAGGATGTCCTCGCTCACGGTGCTGCTGACGTTCACCACGACGGCGGGCTTGCCGTTCACGTAGTTGCGTGCCGGATCCTCCGCCCAGGTGTCACGTACATCGGCAACATCCTTCAGGCGCAGCACCCGGCCATCATTGCCCGCGCGCAGCACCACATTGCGGAGCCCCTCGGCGTCCTGCCGCTTGTCGCGCACGCGGATGAGCAGTTCCTCGTCGGCGGTCCTGATCTTGCCTCCGGTGAGGTCTAGGTTGGCGCTCCGCACCGCGGCGGCGGCCTGCGCGAAGCTCAGGTTGTTGGCCCGGAGATCGGCCTCGCGGAAGGCCACCTCCACCTCCTCATCGGGGTAGCCGGTGATCTCCACCTTGCTGATCCCGCCGATGGAACGCAGGTCCTGCTCCACCCGGCGCGCGATCAGCTTCAGCGCCTTCAGATCGACGCCCTCGCCGCTGAGCGCGAAGGTCACGGCGGGCCGGATGTTCTCCAGCTTGAAGGTGCGGATCGGCTCCATGCCGTCGGGCAGGGTCGGGATGCGCTCCACGGCGTTCTTCACGTCCTGCAGCACGACGTCGACATCATACCCCTTGATCACCTCCACGACGATCACCCCGCCGTTCTCCTGGCTCACGCTGCTGATGCGCTCCACGCCGGTGACGCCCTTGAGGTCGTCCTCGATCCGCAGCACCACCCCTTCCTCCACCTCCTCGGGCGCAGCACCGGAGTAGATGATCTGCACCTGGATGGTACGGCTCTCCACCTCGGGGAAGAGCGAACTGCGCGTGGCCTTCAGCCCGAAGAAGCCGAAGATGAAGATGAGCACCATGACGGTATCGACCGCCACGGCGTACTTGATGAAGTAGGCGGTGAGTCCCTTCATGGCTTCACCGGTGCTACGCGCATGCCCTCATAGGCGCCGCTGAGGCGGTCGGTCACTACCGCTTGGCCATCGCTCAAGCCCCGCACCACGGCCTGCTCCACGCCCTGGTGGAGGATGGTGACCTGCTGCTTCATCAGCGCGCTGTCCTTCACGGTGTAGAGCGAACCGTCCTCAAGCAACGCGCTGCGCGGCACGCTCACCGCATCGTTCAGCGATCCGGCCTGGATGGCTCCGGTGAGGTACTGGCCGTCGCGCAAGCCTTTCCCTTCCACCTGCACGAAGAGCTTCACGGTCTGGGTGGAAGCATCGATGCTCTCGCCCAGGCGAATGATGCGACCGGTCCAGCTGCCCGGGCCTTCGGTGCTGGTGAGCCGGAGCGTGTCACCCACCTTCACCAGGGAAAGCTCGCCAGCCCCGATCGCGGTCTCCAGCTCGAGCGAGGCCGGTGCGATGAACTCGCCCAGACGCGTGCCCGGTGTGACGATCGTGCCAGGTTCGATGCCCGCCGCGGTGACCACGCCATCGAACGCTGCGGTGATGACGTACTTATCGCGGCGCTCGTACAAGGCGCGTATGCCGTAGTACTGGTCCAGCACGCCGCGGCCCGCGAGGTAGTTGCGCTCCTGTTCGCTCGCGAGCTTCGGCAGCTCGGGCAGCTGGCCGTCCACCGGCACGCTCTTCAGGTAGGCGTCCCACTTGGCGGCCTGCTCGGGCATGTCGATGCGCATGTCGGGCACCAGCTGCACCAGGGTGCGCAGGAACGCGCTCTGCTGGGCGTTGATCTGGGCGCGCACCTCGCCGTCGTCGATGCGGAAGAGCACCTCACCCTGGCGGAAGGAGGCTCCCTCGCGGAAGGGCTTGCCGGTGCGCAGGAGCGTACCGGCCACCTCTGCAGTGAGCAGCATGCGGTCCATCGCGCGCAGCCGTCCGGTGATGGGTATGCTCAGGCGCACGGGGCCGTTCTGCGCGGTGACGGTGCGCACAGCTCGTGCTTGCGCGGGCGCATTGCTGCGCGGGGCCGATGACCTGCCTCCCGCCAGCTTCCGGCACGTGCCGATGCCTCCCACGATGAGGAGGAGGCCTATGACGATGGTTAGCCTGCGTTGCAACAAAGCGTTCATGCGCGTATGGATCGGATGATGAAGTCGGGAACGGTTCTCTTGCGCTCAAGGATCATGCGGTGATAGGCCGCCTCATTCATGCCGTGGATATGGAGGATCATTGGACGGGCGATGAAGGGGTGTGCACTGAGCGCCATCATGTTCACCAGCAGATCACGCGCGTCGACGTCGATGATGGCGCCGCGCACCCTGGCCTCCTCCACCAGGCGGGCGAAATGCTGCCGGCTCATGTGGCCGCGATCGATGAAGGCACGCAGCCCCTCGGGATCCCGGTTCATCTCCTGCGCGATGAACAGCGGAAGAAGGGGGTCCTCCACCATCCGATCGATGAAGGCGGATACAAAGGCCGTGATGGCATCGAACAGATCCGTCCGGTCCTTCAGCGCGCCCCATATGCAACCGAACTGCTGCTCGGCCCCGCCCTTGAAAACGCCCTCGAACAACCGCTGCTTGTCCCGGAAGTAGTAATGAAGCAGCGCCTTGTTGATGCCGGCCTCATCGGCCACCTCCTGCATCCGGGCACCCGCCATGCCCTTGCGGATGAAAACACGTCGCGCCGCATCCAGGATACGCTTCTCGGTGGATGCTTCCTTTACGCGTGCCATCGGGGGATGCAAGATTAACCATTTGGTCAATACCGGTCGGCGGAAGGCAGCGCACAACCTTCGGACTCAAGCGAACCGCGGCCTCACCGGATCCACTCCACTTCCACGCGGCGCTCGCCGGGGTCGCGCCCCATGCTGCGGCTGTCACCGTAATAGTTCACGAGGAGGCGATCCGGGCTAATGCCGCGTTGCAGCAGGTAGTTGCGCACCGCCTTCGCACGCGCCTCGCTGAGCCGGAGGTTCAGCGCCGGGTCGCCGCTACGGTCGGTGTAGCCCGTAACGAGGACCTTCTCCATGGGCGACCGGGCCAACTGCTCGAATACCTCGTTGAGCAGTACCTGCTGCTCCGGCAGGAGCGTAGTGCTGTTCCGCTCGAAGCGAACGGTGATGTTCCGCCCGGTGAGTTCGGAGAGCGTGGCCGCCGGATTATCGATTGGCGTCTCCTTCCGGCTCTCCTGGACCTCCAGTTCGAGACCGGTGATCCGGTCCTCGAGGTCATCCATGCGGTCGCGCAGTTCCCAGAGCTCCTTGCGCTGATCCATCCGTTCGATGCGCTGGTGGATGGCATCCAGCTCGTCCTTCAGCCAGCGGTCCCGCTTGCGCACCTTCGGCTGCACGGCCGGTGCAGGTTCCAGGGCCAGGGCTCGGGCCGAAAGGGCACGCAGGTCCTCGGCAGCGAGCGTGGGTTCGATGGCGAAGCCATCGCTGCTATCCGCCAGGCGCAGATCCAGCGCGCAGAGGAAGTTCTCCTCGTCGAAGACCGTTCCGCACGTGGAATTGATGCGGACCATGGTGCCGGGCGATCCATGGATCCGGCCGATGACGGGCACCGTGCTCAGCGGCAGCAGATCCGCACGCACCTGGCGCTCCAGCTCCTCGCGTTGGCTCCTCACGTAGTAATAAATGGCCAGGTACTTGTCCTGTGATTCACCGCCGTCCACGCCGAACCGGGCCTGGCTCCAGTCGATGCGGGTCAGCCGGTCCAATTGCCGCTGAGTGGAAGCGCTGAGGCCCGCAAAGGGCACATCCGCTCCGGTGGCCTCCAGTGCGGCCGCCAGCAGGCCGTTGACCTCATGCCCCAACCGGTCGGCCGGAAGGTCGCTGCGCACACCCTGCTTCGTGAAATGCACCCGCGCATCGAGGTAGGCGCCGATGGCCGCCTCGGCGAGCCGATCGAGCATCAGCGATTGGTCCTCCTCCGGTTCCGCGGTCCGCTGCAGGTCAAGGGTGGCCGTTCCTCCGGGCACCTGGCGCCAGATCGCGCGCAGCAAGGGCAGATCGCTTCCACTGGCCCGCACCTCCACCATTACATCGTCCTGCCCCGACGAGCCGAGCAGCTCCAGCGATTGCCCCAAGGAGGGCAGCGCGGGTGCCGCTAGCGCCAGGCAAAGCAGTACGCCCGCTCTCATAGGCTGGGCGCTTCAGGCCTGTGCACGCCTTCCGGGCTGCCCAGGGCATCCCGTTGCCGCCGCTCACTGGCCCAGGCCCAAGCTTCCTCACGTGAGCCGCACACCTTGAACGGGAAGCTCGGCTTATGGACCTGCCTGAACAGTTCCAGCTGTCCTTGGCAGCGGATGCTCGCGGTATACACCACGACCGGATGGCCATGCGCTTTGCAGACCCGTGTGATCAGCCTTCGAGCTCCGTCCGCCACCGCCACATTCGGCGCATGGTCGATCATCAAAGGAGAGCGGCCATCCCGATCCAAGGCTGCCACAAGCCGAACCACCTCCTTCACCTCGCGGGCCGAAAGCTGAGCGCCGTCCGCCAGCACAAGGTGAAGGACCCCTTCGTCACGCCAGAGCTCGAAAGGCTGCTCGAATAAGGGCCCCTCCCATTGAAGCATGCCGAAAGCTAGAACCCTGCCAGGCGAGCGCAGCCCCTGCCGCCGCTGCGATGTGAACAACGATTGTGGAAAACGCCGGGGCCGGCCCCTATGCGGCTGCCCGCGAGCGGTACGGCTTACCTTGGGGCCATGGACGCCCAATCCAAACCAACAAGCACCGAACACGCACCCTACCAGGGGGCCTATATCGCGTTGTGCCCGGAGGGCGGTCTGCTGGCGGCGCTCCAAGCGGCGGATGCGCATGCGGCCGCAGTCCTCGGCAGCATCCCGGAACAGTCCGCGGGGTTCCGGTATGCCGCCGGCAAGTGGAGCATGCGGGATGTGGTGCAGCATCTGATTGATTGCGAGCGCGTATTCGCCTACCGCGCGCTGCGGTTCGCAAGGCGCGATGGCACCGGCCTGCCCGGGTTCGATGAGGACTCCTATGCCACTGAGGCCCATGCCGACGCGCGGCCATGGACCGACCTGCTCGCGGAAAGGGCCGTGGTAAGGCAAGGCACGCTCCACCTGTTCCGCAGCCTCTCCGATGAAGCCTTGGTGCGGTCAGGCCAAGCGAACGGGCAGGCGATGAGCGTCCGTGCATTGGGCTGGTGCATCGCCGGCCACGAACGCCACCACCTGCGCATCCTTCAGGAGCGATACCTGCCCCATGTCCAAGCGTAGCATACAGGATTGGTTCGACCTCTACGGGGAGAGTCACCAGAACAGGACGAACAAGCTCATCCACTGGGTCTGCGTGCCCGTGATCTACTTCTGCGTGGTCGGCCTGCTGGCCTCCATCCCTCCGGCCGACGCTCCCATCATCGGCGCGGCCCCTTGGGCGAAGGCGGCCGTGGGCGCCGTGCTGCTGGCATTCTACCTGCCGCGCTCAATCCCGCTCATGTTGGGAATGGCGGTGTGGAGCTGGCTCTGCATTTGGCTCTCAGGCTATCTGCTGACCCATGCCGCATGGCCGCTGTGGGGCATCTGCATCGCCCTCTTCGCCGTGGCATGGGTTGGCCAATTCATCGGCCATGGCATTGAAGGACGGAAGCCCAGCTTCCTCACCGACCTTCAATTCCTGCTGGTGGGCCCGGCATGGCTCATGGGATTCATCTACCGAAGGCTGGGCATCCCCTACTGACCGGGCCGCAGCACGTAGGTGGGCCTTCCCTGCGTGCAAGGGCCTGTGCCCAGCACACAGGCCAGCTCAGCCACCAGCACATCCGGCTCCAGCAACGCCGCGCCGAAGATGTCCGAGCGCTCGCTATCGAGGTAGAATGAACCGGAAGCCACGGCGGGGAGCAGCGCCAGGCGCTCATCGGGGCAGAGCTCCTTGCTGCTCAGGGGACGGCCGTTCGCGATGATGGTGCCGAACCGGTCGGCCTTCAGCAACAGCCCGGCCACGGCTTCAGTGTCCATGGCGATATTGCCCTTCGCGTGCCGATCCGCCATCAGATATGCACCGCCGGCATCACCGATCAACTGCGCCATGTAGCTGTTGCCCGGCGGCAGATGCCACTGGCCCTGCCAAGCGCTGCCGAAGAGGACCTTCGGCGGATCCTTGCCCGGTTCGAGCCCGACGGCGGCATCTCCATACCGATTGACCACCGCGAGGAATAGGCTGTCTGCCGTCCGCTCCGCACCCAGGAGTGCGCCGAAGAACCGGATCCATTCCGCCCTGCCGAGCGGGTGCTTCTCGAGGTATTCCGTGACCGGCACTTGCACGATGCCCGGTAGCGACGATCGGACGCGCGACCGCCCGAAGGGATAATCGAGGATGACCTGGGCGCCGGAGCTGAGCAACCGTTCCCGGTCCAGTCCATCCGCCGATGCCAGTTCCACGATGCGCCCATCCGCTGCCGCGCGCAGGATCACGGAGTCCCGCTGGCGATCGATATGGGCGGCCCCGGCAAGCTGCCCCACTCTGCCCAGCGCGGTGATGAACGGAAGGTGGGTGGTGCTCATCACCGCCAGTGCAGCCTCATCGGGCACATGGACAGCACCGCCGCCGTCCGGTTCCCGACCCACGGAAAGGACAGCCAGCGTATCCGAGCGGTCCGGCGCACCGTAGATGATCAGCCGCCTTGATGCCCCGCGCTCGAGCACCTGAAAGCACCGCGCGTGCGTATTCGGCCGCTCCAGCCAGTCGCCGTGCGTAGCGGAATCACCACCGGATGGAGCACAGGCCTGCGCCGCCAGCAGCAAAGCGAACCAAGGCTTCATTGCAGCTCCCGGATCATCCGCATCAGTGCCAGGCGCACCGTGTCGCGCCCCTTGGCCACGCCCCATGGCTGCGGCGATACCAAGTGATGCGGGGCCTCTCCGCGGTCCGCTTCCCCGGCAGCAACGCCGCTCGGCACATAGCGCACGAGCGGGATGCGAAGACGTACGCCTGTGTTGGGCGCCGTAACCATGAGTTCCCTGCCGCCCGTGAAACTATGGGCATTGGTTCCCGTCTCCTCCCCCACCACACGGGCCCGGCCGCTGCGCTTGGCAAGCATCACCACCGCAGCCCCCGCATCGCGCGTGGCCCCGTCACAGACCACATACACCTTCCCCTGATAGGCGTGGCGGTGCGGCGCCACATCCTGGAGACGGGGATCATCCGGGTGAAGCATAGCCGTGCCGTGCCTCGCCGGCAGGTAGTTGTGCTGGACCGACGCCAAGTGCTCCACCGGGATCTCCGCGACCCCCGCTAGCGCCGTGAGCTGCGCCGCGCTCACATACATGCTCTCCACTACGCGGAACGGATCCGTGGCGATGGCCGAGAACACCAGCTCGGCCATGCCCAGCTCCCGCCCCCCGCAACCGCGGAGGTCGAGCACGAGGACCCTGGCCCGGTTGTCCTTCAACTCGCGCAGCATGGCATCGATGAATGCCCGGGGCTTCTGACCGCTACCTTCCAGCACCAGGGGATCAAGGGACCTTATGCTCACCCAGAGCGCTCCGGCCGCGGGATCCCAAGTGCTCTGCCAGGGATGCATCGCAAGCCCGTCCGGCTTCCGTGAGCGCTCGATGTCCTCCATGCGCATGCCCACCACCACCTCCTCGAGCCTTCGGCCATCCGGTGCCTCCACCTCAACAGCATAGGAGCCCGAGTAGCCGAAGGCGAGCAGGAAAAGCCATGCGAACCGCTCCTCGATCACCCGAAGGCGCAACGTCTCATTCGCCCCATCCCTCACCACCCACGCCGACATTCCGGCGATCAACCGGTGCGTGGCCAAGCCATCCACGCTGATGAGCCGGCTTCCTTGGGGGAAGGTGCGGAAGCCCTTCAATTCCTCCGCGATGTAGACATCCCCCTCGATGAGCCGGACCCTGAATGGAAGCAGGGTGGCCTGCGCGAGCAGGCGCTGCTCGGTGGCGGCATCGAGCTGCACGTCGAGGTTGGCATCTCCGATGCGCTGGAGCACCGGCAGGAGGCGGGCGAGGAAGCCATCCGAGGACAGCGGCGTGTACAGCGAATCCGCCAGCGCATCGAACGCCGAATCGAGTTCCCCACGGGTGATGTATCGGTACGGGGCGGGATGGGCCTCCTGGATGGCCGCCTTCAGCACCTCCAGGTCGGCCCGCAGCCGCTCCGGATAATGCGGGGCGCCAAGGCCCTGGCACCAAAGGCGCGGCGCAACGAGCAGCACCAGGATGAAGAGGGCTCCGTACCGCATTCGGGATCGCAAAGCTAGAAAGGGCGCCACGCCGGGTCATGGCCCCGGAGGCAGGAAAAGCGGAGGCCCCTGCCGAGGGCAGGGGCCTCCATCGCCATGCGGCACGATCAGGCCTTCACCGAAAGGCGCGGGGCGGCAGCGAGCGTCTCGGCACTGCAACCATCCTTGTACTTGGCGAAGTTGTCATTGAACTGCTTCGCGAGCTTCTCGGCGGTCTGGTCATAGGCCGACTTGTCCTTCCATGTGCTGCGGGGATCGAGGATCTCCGCGGGCACGTGCGGACAGCTCACCGGATAGCTCACGCCGAAGACCGGGTGCTCCTTGTAGTCCACCTTGTCGAGTTCACCCCTCAGCGCGGCCGAAATCATCGCCCGGGTGAACTTGAGCTTCATGCGCTCTCCGGTGCCGTAAGCACCGCCGCTCCAGCCCGTGTTCACCAGCCAGACGCGCACATCGTGCTGCTTCATCTTATCGCCCAGCATGTCGGCGTACTTGGCGGGGTGCAGGGGCAGGAATGCCTTGCCGAAGCAGGCGCTGAACGTGCTCTGCGGCTCGGTGACGCCTGCCTCGGTGCCTGCCACCTTCGCCGTGTAGCCGCTGATGAAGTGGTACATGGCCTGGCCCGGCGTGAGGCGGCTGATCGGGGGCAGCACGCCGTAGGCATCGCAGGTCAGGAAGAAGATGTTCTTCGGATGACCGCCGATGCTGGGCTCAGCGATGTTGTCGATGTGGTGGATGGGATAGCTCACGCGGGTGTTCTCGGTGACGGACCCGTCCGCGAAGTCCACCTTGCTGGTGCCCTCGTGGAAGACGATGTTCTCGAGGATCGCGCCGAACTTGATCGCGTTCCAGATCTGCGGCTCCTTCTCGGCGCTGAGATCGATGCACTTGGCATAGCAGCCGCCCTCGAAGTTGAAGACGCCCATGTCGCTCCAGCCATGCTCGTCGTCGCCGATGAGCCGGCGCTCCGGATCGGCGCTGAGGGTGGTCTTCCCGGTGCCGCTCAGGCCGAAGAATACCGCCGTATCGCCGTCCTTGCCGATGTTGGCGCTGCAGTGCATGCTGAGCACGCCCCGATCCTGGGGAAGCACGTAGTTCAGTACGGTGAAGATGCCCTTCTTGATCTCACCGGTATACCCGGTGCCGCCGATGAGGATCATCCTGCGGGTGAAGTCGATGGCAGCGAAGTTGTGCTGCCTCACTCCGTCGACCGGACCATTGGCCCGGAATCCCGGGGCGACGATGATGTGCCACTCCGGGGTGAACTCCTCCAGCTGCGCATGCGTGGGGCGCAGGAACATGTTGCCGGCGAACATGGCGCTGGCGGGCTGCTCTGCCACCACCCGAAGGCTAAGGCGGTACGTGGGGTCGGCGCAGGCGTAGGCATCCTTCACATACACATCACGCCCTTGGAGGTAGGCGCTCATCTTCTCGTGGAGCTTGTCGAAGGCCTCGGTCGGAAGCGGGATGTTCACATCGCCCCACCACACGGTGCCCTCGGTCTTGGCGTCCTTCACGGTGAACTTGTCCTTGGGGCTGCGGCCGGTGAATTCCCCGGTCTCGATTGCGAGCGCACCGCTATCGGCCAGCACTCCCTGACCGTTCACGATCACATGCTCCACCAGTTCGGCGGGCTCCAGGTTCCAGTAGACATCGCCAACGCGCGCCAAGCCGATCGACGACAGGTCCGCGTTCTTCGGCTTAAGACCGAAATCGTTCATGTTCCTAAGGGTTGGAATTGGTCGGCAAAAGTAGGGGGATGCTCAGCGCGACGGCTAACGGGCATCATGTTGCCTTAACGCGGTTATGAACAGGACGCACCAGCCCGCCACGAAGAGCAGCCCCCCGATCGGTGTCAGCGGACCGACCACGGCACCGATGGCCGGCCATCCGGTCAAACCCCTGGTGCTCAACAGATAAAGAGAACCGCTGAACAAGGCGACGCCACCGGCGAAGAGCCAGGCCACCACTCGGCCTCGGGGCGCGGGAATCACACTGCCCAGCACCCCTACGAGCAGCAATCCAAGAGCATGGTAGAACTGGTAATCCACGCCCGTCTGCCATTGGCCCAACGCCTCCGGACCGAGCCGTGCCTTGAGGCCGTGGGCACCGAACGCACCAAGGAGGACCGCCAAGGCCATCAGCGCCGCCCCCGCCATGATCAGTCTGCGCGACATGGCGCAAAGGTCGTCATGACGAACGAAGAAGCCCCTCCGCAGGGGAGGGGCTTCCGGTGATCGGTGCAGGGAATCAGCGGTTCATCTTCTCCATCTCCTTCTCGAAGGTCTCCTTGAACTTCTCATAGTCGTAGTCCACGCGGAGGCGCTCGTCGCTGCTGAGGCGCTCATTGTAGGCTGAGAGCAGTTCCTGGGCGCTGAGCTCGATGGCCACGTAGCACTTGTAGTTGCCGGTGGCATTCACCTTCATCATCTTCTCACAGATGGTCTTGGTGCCGGTCAGCTGCTGATCGACAACCTCGCGGGCCAGGGCCTCGTAGCGTTCGCCCACCTCCTCGCGGTTCTGCATCTCACGGCTGTTCACGTAGTTGTCGACCACGGCCTTCACGCGCGTGTTGATGGCCGCGGCCAGGTCGGCCCGGGCGTTGCTCATGGCCTTCTTCTTGGCCGTTGCCTGATCCATGCTCTCGCCCAGCGCGTTGGCCCGGAACACCTTGTTGTCGGTGAAGAATTCAGGGCCGGAGCACAGCACCTTCACTTCGGTCTCGCCCTCCGGCGGATTCTGCTTGGCCGCCTCAGCCTGCTTCTTCTTGCTCTTGCAGGCGGTCATCCCACCGACCAGCAGAAGGGCGGTGAGCGCGAACGTGGCGGTGCGTTGGAGGTTGGTCGTTTTCATGGTCATGCGCCGAGGCCCGGCGGTGGCGTTGGTGTTGTTGGAGGAGGGTCTTGGTTGTTTCGTGCTTTGCCGATCGCGTGCCAAACTATGCCATGGCGCTCACTGGAAGGCTCCCAGGATGCCCGGAACGATCTCCTTCCGCACCTCCTGCCCGGCCTTCTTGTAGGCGTCGAGCCCGGCTTTCTCCATGCTCAGCTGGATGCCCTTAACCCCTTGCCGGGCGCCCTCATGGACCACGTCCTGGGTGCGGCGATCGCGGAATGCATAGGTGGCGTCGAGGAAGGCGGTATGGAAGCCGTTGGCCTCGCCTCCGCTCCGGGTGGAGCATGTGAGCTGCAGCAGCAGCTCGGCATCGGCCTCGCGGTCGACGATGCGGAATCCGGCACGGGTGAGCTCCTCGCGCAGGACCACCGCTATGCCCGCATCACCGACGGGGGCGCCGAGGTTGGTCTCCGAGGCACGCATGAAGATCCGGGGCAGGCGCAGGTCGATGGTGGCGCGCGCCTCGGGTACCGTAAGGCTCCCCACAAGCGCCTTCACCAGAGCAGGCTCCAGCTCCTTGCTCACCAAGGCGTCCATATCCGGACGCACCACCAGGTCATTGCCATTGGCCGAAACGGCCACGCGCTGGACCGTGCTGCGGACCCGGCCGTCGGCATCCGTGTTCTTCAGCTCGGTGACCGGACCGTCCTGGCCGGCATAGGAGATGCGGACGGGCAGCTGGGCCAGGTCACGGACCCGTCCGTTGCTGCCGTAGCTGGCCGAGATGAGCATCTCGCGCCGGAAGCCGTTGGCATAGTTCAGGTCGCAGCGTTCCGGCAGGAGGCTGAACCGGATGCCCGAGGTAAGCGCCTGCAGATGGCCGAAGACCTCGTTCACGAGCGGCACCTGGCGGCCATCCAGGTCCACCAGATCGTTCTCTCCCCAGTACGCCTTCATGGCGATCAGCGCACGCAGGTCAAGGTCGATCGCCATTCGCAGGTCCCCGGCATCCGCGCCGGCCCGGGCGCGCTTGAACAGGTCCACCGCATTGGCGATGGCCATGGCCTTGCGCTCAGCCTTGATGCGGGCGTGCTCCGCCTTCGCAAGGCGGTAGTACGACCAGTATTCGGTGGGGCTTTCCCACGTATCCACCAGCTCATAGCCCTCGATCTGCTCCTGGGTGGTGGTGCGGATGGTGCTGGTGAAGGACTCATCGAACCGGCTGCGACCATCGGCGGTGTACAGCAGGCTGTTGCCCTCCACCTTCACGCTGATCTCGCTCGCCAGTTCGTTCAGGGCGTTCTTGCGCGCCGTTTCCTGCGCATCGGGGCGAGCCTTGCTGCCAAGCCCGATGCCGATGTAGTAGGCGCCGTTCACGGGCCGCGACCGGACCCAGGCGGGCGGCTCCGCCTGGATCGGTGGTGGCGGCGTCACCGCAGACTGAGCGGCCTCGCGACCCTTGCATGCGCCCAGGAGGGCGAGTACCGCGACGAAGGCAGCCCGCATCATGGTAGACGGCTGTTGAGCTCGGCCTGGATGGTGGATGCCAGCTGGGAGGAGGCCGTCCGGACCAGTTCACTGCCCATGGTGGCGGTGGACTTGATGGTGCGCGGCGCATTGAGCAGGGTGCGCAGCTCCCTGCGGGCGCGATCGTTGGGATCGACGGCCCCATTGAGCGCGGGGAGCAGGGCCTCACGGTTGCCGTCGTAGTTGGCGTAGTACATGTGGTCGTCGGCCTGCTTGTCGAGCGTCTTGCTCACCAGCACCTCCCCGGTCTCCATGGATACGAGCCGGTAGTTGACGGAGAGGAAGACCTTGTTCTCCTGGTAGAACTCGGTGTAGCGCGCCGGGCGGTACCGGGTCTCCAGGTACTTCTCGCCGGTCTCCTTGTTCACCATCTCCACGCGATAGGCCTCGAATCCATTCCGCGTGGATTGCCGCAGGTTGCCGGCCTCCTCACGGTAGTCGGTGACGGTGCCGATCAGCACGGCTTGGGCGCCCATGAGGTTGCCCACGCGAACGGCGGTCTGCTCATCCACCACGCCGCTGAGGCCGAGCCGCTGCTCCTCCAGGATGCGCTCGAGGTTCTCGCGATCCACCACCTTCAGGAAGGGATCGCGCGCCTCGGTGAGCGCCGTGATGGCATTCCCCTGCAGCCGGGCGCTGATGTCCGCCCGCTTGATGGCGCTCGAGAAGGGCAGCACCGCGATGGTATACTGCCCTTTGGTGACGCACTCCTGCCGCAATGCAGCTGCATCCTTGTAGCCCGCGTCGCGCTTCACCACCTGGTCGAGCGCAGCATAGGCCTTGCGGAAGGCGCCCGCGGCCAGGTCCGCCTTGCCCGATCGGTAGAGGGGCTCCAGGTATGCGATGGACTGCAGGCTGCTCGCATCCTTGTAGTTGGGCTCGAGCCGGGCGATGCGGGCGAACACCTGTTCCGCCGCCTTGTAGTCCTCCTTGGCCATGAGGGCCTGGCCCTCGTTGTAGAGTTCCACGAGGTACTCATCCTTCACGCGCTCGAAATCGACCTTGTAGTGGTCGGGGATCTCAAGCACCACCCCCAGCCGCCCGATGCGATCCTGATAGGCCTTCGCGTCCAGATAGGCGTTCACGGCATCGCCCTTGGCCGTGCCCATGGCCATGGACTTGAAGAAGGCCGAGAGCTTGTCGTTCAGCAGCAGCTGGCCGTTCTTCTTGAGGCCGATCTTGGCCTCCACGTTCTTCGTGCTGCGCCGCGCCGCTTCCTCGAACATGCCGGCTGCCTCTGCGTACAGGCCCGCCACGTCGAGCTTCTCGCCCTTCTTGGCGTAGGACTTGGAGCCCGTGCAGCCCGCCAGGACCGAGGCGATGGCCAGGAGTGCGATGCTCAGGTGACGAACCATGGCGCGGTTGGGAAGGCCGGGACGGTCAGCGCGACTGGATGAATTCGTTCAGCTCCTCCATGGAGCTCTCGAAGGTGAAGGCATCGCTGACCTTGTAGTAATTGCCCTTGTCGTGGGTGCGGTCGTAGGCGAACTTGGCGAAATCGAGCTTCGACTCCTCGAAGGAGAAGACGCTGAGGATGCTCTTCACCTGGTCGGCGCTGAAGCAGCGGTCGCGCGCCACCTGCTTGGCCAGGGTGAGCTTGGTCTCCTCGAAGCTCTTGCTCTCGATGCTCTTGCGGATGTCGGCCAGTTCCGTGCCGCTCATGGGCATGGCGCAGCCGATGGGACCGGTGTAGCCCGGCATGCGATAGGGCTCGGGCGCAGGCACCGGCTTGGGCGCCTCCACGCGCATGGCACTGGTGCCGGTGGTGCCCGTCGTCGTGGTCGTGGTGGTGGTGGTGGTGCGCGTGGTGGTGGTTCGCGCAGTGCCGGTACCGGTGCCGTCCGTCACCCCGATGCTCATATTGATGCCCACGCCGTTCACGCCCATGTTCATGTTCACGCCCTGCACATCGGCACCATCCTCCTCAACGACGGTCACCGTCGTGGTCTGCTTCACGCCATCCACGGCGACGTCGCCCTGGATCATCGCGGGCTCGGAAGCCGGCCGGTCCTCCACGAAATGCGCGGGCTTCGGCTTCTCCGGCTCGGCTTTGGCCGCCGTGCCCAGCTCCGCCTCACCGGTCGGCCGCAGCACGCGCTCGCCCTTCTTGTTGGTGGTGATCATGGTGGTGTACTCCTTCCCGAGCGGGAAATAGCCCGGCTTGCGGATCTGCGGAATGGAGGCATCCTCGAACCTGACCATGATGACCGGCGATTCGTTGCGGATGCCGGTGGCCACGACGCGCGATGCGGGTGCGGCGTTCTTCACATCGCCATCCACGACCAAGGTGAACCTCGCACCGTCATCGGTGAAGAAGACCAGGTCCGATGTCTGGGCTTCGGCTGTGGAGGAAAGCAGGGCCGCGAGGGCCAGAGCGGTGAGCTTGTTCATGGATGGGAAGCTTTGGAAGGTTCGCGAAAGTAGTTGGTGCCGGCGGCAGGGCAATGGGCATGCCAAAAGCGGAGTTCGCTCACCGGCCGCGGTGCTCCCGGCGGACCGCCGGGTTCGCGATCTTCGCAGCGCCTTGCCGGACAGGCGGCGGCAACGAATCCATGCGGAACATCCTCATCCTCGGCGCCGGGCGGAGCGCCTCGTCCCTCATCAAGTACCTCATCACCCACGCCGACCAGCAGGAGTGGCGCATCACCATCGCCGACAAGGACGCCGGCCATGCACGCGCCATGGCGCATGAGGGCCCCGAGGTGGCGCAGGGGGTGGAGCTGGATGCCGCGCACCGCGAAGCCCGCCGCGACCTGATCGGCCGGCACGACCTGGTCATCAGCATGCTGCCGGCCTTCATGCACATGGATGTCCTTACCGACTGCCTGGCATTGGGCAGGCACGTGATCACCCCGAGCTACGTGCCCGAGGCGCTCTGGCCATTGGATGCGGAATTCAAGGCCAAGGGACTGATCGTGCTCAATGAGATGGGGCTCGACCCCGGCATCGACCACATGAGCGCCATGCGCATCCTCGACCGCATCCGGAACCAGGGCGGATGGATGGAGGCCTTCGAGAGCTATTGCGGCGGCCTGGTGGCGCCCGAGAGCGACGACAACCCGTGGGGCTACAAGTTCAGCTGGAACCCACGAAACGTGGTCCTGGCCGGCCAGGGCGGAGCGGCGAAGTACATCCGCAACGGCGAAGTGAAGTACATCCCCTACCATCGTCTCTTCAAGGAGACCGTCAGGATAGAAGTGCCCGGGCTCGGGGCATTCGACGGCTACGCCAACCGCGATTCGTTGAAGTACCGGCAGGCCTACGGCCTCGACGGCATCCCCACCCTGCTGCGCGGAACCCTGCGCAAGGCCGGCTACTGCGCCGCATGGGATGCCTTCGTGCAGCTGGGCTGCACCGACGATGGCTTCGCCATGGAACTGGGGCCGGGCGCCACCTACACCGATTACATCGCCGCATTCCTCCCCTCCACGGCCGGCCATGATGCGCGCCACACCACGGCGCACGCCCTGGGCCTGGCACCGGACAGCGAAACGATGGCACGGCTCTCGTGGCTCGGCCTCTTCGACCGGGTGCCCATCGGCGCCGAGGGCCTCAGCCCGGCCGCCACCCTTCAGCGGCTGCTCGAAGTGAAATGGAAGCTCGGGCCTGACGACAAGGACATGGTGGTGATGTGGCATCGGTTCAGGTACGAGGTGGAGGGAGCGGCGCAAGAGCTGCAGGCCTCGCTTGCCGTCATCGGGCAGGATCAGCGCCACACCGCAATGGCGCGCACCGTGGGCCTGCCCATCGCCATGGCCTGCAAGCTGGTGCTCAATGACAAGCTGGAGGAGCGCGGCGTGCTCCTGCCGCTGAAGCCCGCCATCTACGACCCCATCCTGGACGAGCTCGAGCGGCACGGCATCGCCTTCAACGAGGAGGAAGTGGAAGCGTGATCAGCGCACCACCAGGTCCTTCACCAAGGCGCTCGCCTCCGGCGTGAACGACTTCGGACCAGCGCCTTCCACCGTGAGCCGCTCCTCGTGGATGGCACCGGGCTGCCTGGCCAACTCGAGCATGACGCGCTTCGGCGGCCGATGCGCCACGTAGCTGAGCAGGCAGCGACGGCGCGGGAAGAGTGCATGACCGCGTGCCCGGGCCAGCAGTTCGGCCTCGCGGTCCGCGGGGATGATCACCGCGAAACGCCCCTCGGGGGCCAGCAGTCCCTCAACCGCTGAAAGGAGCTCCGGGAAGGTGAGCTCCGCTCCGTGCTTGGCCAGGCGTGCCCGTGACCCGATGGATGGCGAGGACCCGCTGTAGTAAGGCGGGTTGCAGAGGATGAGGTCGAACGGCGCATCGCTCCGCATGCGGCGGATATCCATGCGGTGCACGCGGATGCGACCGGCCCACGGCGACGCCGCTGCGTTCTCGGCCGCCTGCTGCGCGGCGGCATCATCGATCTCCACGGCGTGCACTTCGGCCTGTGGTGCGCGCTGCGCGGCGATCAGCGCGAGCACGCCGGTTCCCGTTCCAATATCCAGGATGCGCAGAGCATCGCCGATGCCCACCCACGCACCGAACACCAGCGAATCGGTGCCGACCTTCATGGCGCAGCGGTCCTGGCGCACCGTGAACCGCAGGAAGCGGAACTCCTCGCTGGGCATATTGCGGCTATCCCTCGCGGTACAGGGCGATGAGGCCGGGCGGCGTGCGGACAACCATGCTGCGCTCCTCTGGATCCACGCTGACGATCATCTCGGCGGTGAGTGGCACCATCACCTCCTGCTCGCCCCGGAGGATCACGAGCACCGGGTTGCGGTCGCTGCCCTCGATGGCTGTCACCTCGCCGAGCTCGCCATGCGCCTCATCGCGCACCAACAGGCCGATGAACTCCTCGGGATCCCAGCTCTCATCGCTGCCATCGGCGAGCAGCCCCGGCGGTGCATACAGGTCGCGGCCCACCAGGATGGACGCGCTCTGCGGATCATCGAAGTCATCGAACTTCACGAGCAGCTCGCGCCCCTTGTCGTGCAACCGCGAGAAGAAGAAGGGTACCTTCTGACCTTCGATGTCCACGAAGAGCGACCCGGCATGCACGAGGTCATCAAGGTCGACGCCCTCGAGGTGCACGGTGAGTTCGCCCTGATGCCCCCAGGGCTTCCCGATCCGGCCGATGCGGTGCAGGCTTTCGAGGTCCATGGCGTGAAGGTAGCTGGGCGCCTCTATTGCGCCACAGCCGTGACCTTGCCGCCGGGTGTGCGATGCCCGCCTGGATAGAACGCCCCGACCTTGACCTTGGTGCTCAGCAGGAAGCTGGAGATATCGCTGCCTGCCTGGTTGTCGGTGGCACGCAGCACCAGTTCGGCTGTGGCCTCGGCATCGTTGCCTGCGCGGTGGTGGCGCAGGGGGATGCCGTGGAAGGCGCACATGGGACCTAGGCCGTAGGAGCTGCGACCGGGCCACACCCGGCGCGCCATGCTCACGCTGCAGAAGTACTGGAAGGCGGGATGCGGCAGACCGTGGCTGGCGAGCGTGCTGCGGAGCACCGTCATGTCGAAGGCCGCATTGTGCGCCACCACCGTGCTGCCGTCCAGCAGGTCCGCAACCTCCTCCCAGATGTCGTCCCAGCGCGGCGCCGAGGCCACATCATCGGGCCGGATGCCATGCACGGCCACGTTCCATGGACTGAAGTAGGGCCATTGCCGCGGCTTGATGAGCCAATTGCGCACCTCGCGCACCACCCCGCCACGCACCACGGCAATGCCCAGCTCGCAGGGGCTGTCGGCGTGCGGTGTGGCGGTCTCGAAGTCGAGGGCGAGGAAGTCCATTTCCTCACAGCTTCACCACCTCCGCATCCGCCAGCGCCTGGTACAGCTTCTTCGCCGTGCCTTCGCCCACGTTCACCAGTGGCAGGCGCACCGGGTTCCCGCAGATCCCGAGGATCTTCAACGCCTCCTTGATGCCACCGGGATTGCCCTCCACGAAGAGCAGGTCGATCACCTCGATCAGGCGCAGGTGCTCGCGGCGGGCGGTGTCGAGATCGCCTTTCAGCGCGGCATGCACCAAGGTGCTGAACTCCTTGGGCAGCGCGTTTCCCACCACACTGATCACGCCCATGCCGCCCATGGCGATGATGGGCAGGGTAAGCGCATCGTCGCCGCTGATGAGCATGAAGCCCTTCGGCTTGTGCTTGAGGATGCGGCCCATCTGGTCGAGGTTGGCGCTGGCCTCCTTGATGGCGATGATGTTCTTGAAGTCCCTGGCTAGCCGCAGCGTGGTGTCGGCGGTCATGTTGCTGCCGGTGCGGCCGGGCACGTTGTAGAGGATGATGGGCCGCAGGGCCACCTGCGCAATGGCCTTGTAGTGCTGGTAGATGCCCTCCTGCGTGGGCTTGTTGTAGTAGGGGCTCACGCTGAGGATGGCGTCCACGCCGTCCATGTCGAACTCCCCGAGGGCCTCGATGACCTCGGCCGTGTTGTTGCCGCCCACGCCCAGCACCACGGGCACGCGGTTGCGCACGAAGCCGATGGTCTGCGCGAGCAGTTCCTTCTTCTCGGCCTTGGTGAGGGTGACGCTCTCACCGGTGGTGCCCATGCTCACCACGTAGTCCACTCCACCCGCGATCTGGTGGTCGATGAGCTTCTCCAGGCCGGCATAGTCGATCTGGCCGTTGGTGCGGAAGGGGGTGACTAGGGCGACGCCCAGGCCGCGGAATCGTTGGTCCATTCGGGATGCCGCCGAAGCGGCTCAGTTCAGTGAAGGTTCAGGCTTGCTATTGACCATGAGCAGGTAGTGGTGCACCTGCTGGATGAGCTGTGGAAGGCTGCGTGAGCCGGCCATGTCGATCATCATGTCGAGGATCCGCTTGTTGCTCTCGCTCCATCGGCCCACCTTGAAGCGGGCGCGGCTCTTGGCCACGATGTACTGGATGGGCAGGCGGTCCTCCAGGGTGAGGTCGATGATGATCTCGTACTCCTCCGCCACGAAGTTCTGCACCGTGTTGCCCTGCGGGATGCGGTACCAGTTGAGGTCCTTCTGGCAGATGGCCTCGAAGTTGAGCTTGGCGTGCAGGTAATGCGGCATCACCTTCTGGTCGGAATAGCCCAGGGCCATCACGTTGCTGATGCCGTGCTCCTCCTTGAGGCGCTTGACGTAGTTGCGGACATGGTTGTGGGCGGCCTCATCCTCCACCACATAGACGATGGCGACCTTGCGGGCAAGCCCGATGTTGCGGGCGATGGGCCGGCGGTCCTGGGGCAGATCGCGCAGCAGCCGGCGGATGCCGAGCCATTCCTTGATGCGGTCCAGCAGCTTCATCCTCCGATCATCCGCGTGAATTCATCCTCATCGATCACGGGCACCTTGAGCTCCTCGGCCTTCGCGCGCTTGGCCGGCCCCATGTCCGCACCGGCCAGCACGTAGCTGGTCTTCCCGCTGATGGAACCGGACACCTTGCCGCCGTTGCGCTCGATGGCTTCCTTGATGCCGTCGCGGCTGAAGTTGCGGAAAACCCCCGACACCACGAATGACAGGCCCTTGAGGCGATTGCCGACCACCTGGTCCGCCTCGTCAAGCTCCATGCGCAGGCCCTGCTTCCTGAGCCGCTCAATGATGCGCCGGTTGCCCTCCACGGACAGGAAGTCCGTGATGCTCTCGGCGATCACCTCTCCCACTTCCTCGATCGCCGTAAGGTCCTCCTTGCCCATGCCCATGAGCCGGTCCATGCTTCCCACCCGGCGCGCGATCTTCCGGGCGACGGTCTCGCCCACATGGCGGATGCCGAGCGCGAAGAGCACGCGCTCGAAGGGCACGCGCCTGCTTGCATCAAGGCCGGCCAGGATGCGCTGCGCGCTCCTCTCCTTCCAGCCCTTGCCCAAGGCGAGGATGCCCTCCTCGTTAAGGTCGTACAGGTCGGCCACGTCACGGATGAGGCCGGCGCGGTGGAACTCGTCGATGGTTTCGGCCCCCAGGCCATCGATATCCATGGCGCGGCGCGAGACGAAATGCTCGATGCGCCGGGTGATCTGCGGCGGGCACCCGTGCTCATTGGGGCAATAGTGCTGGGCCTCGCCCTCCAGGCGGATAAGCGGCGTGCCGCATTCGGGGCATTGGTGGGGGAACCCCACGCGCCGGGAGCCGGCAGCGCGCTCCTTCACCTCCACGCCCACCACTTGGGGAATGATCTCACCGGCCTTCTCCACGCGCACCATGTCGTGCTCGTGCAGGCCGAGTCGCTCGAGCTGGTCGGCATTGAACAGCGAGGCGCGCTTCACCGTGGTGCCCGCGAGCTGCACGGGATCGAGCTCGGCCACCGGCGTGACCGCGCCCGTGCGGCCCACCTGGAATGTGACGCCGAGCAGCTTGGTGACGGCCTGCTCCGGGGCGTACTTGTAAGCCACGGCCCAGCGCGGGCTCTTGGCGGTGAGGCCCAGCTCCTCCTGCGCGTCGAGGTCATCCACCTTGATCACCACGCCGTCGATGATCATCTCCAGCTCGTGGCGCCGCTTCTCCCAGTGATCGATGAAGGCCATGATGCCCTCCACGTCATCGGCGCGCTCAATGAAGCGGCGCTCGGGGTTGGGTGTCTTGAAGCCCCAGCTGTGCGCGCGCAGCAGGTTCTCGTAGTGGCTCCGCGCTGGCAGCCGCTCGCTCTGGATGTTGTAGATGAAGTTGTCCAGTCCGCGCTTGGCCACCTCCTTGGGGTCCTGCTGCTTGAGGGTGCCGGCCGCCGTGTTGCGCGGGTTCGCGTAGAGTTCCTCCCCATCCCGCTCGCGCTGTGCATTCAGCTGCTCGAACCGCTCCTTGGTGAAGATCACCTCTCCGCGCGCCTCGAGCTCCGCCGGCCATCCATCGCCCTGCAGGCGCAGCGGGATGCTGCGGATGGTGCGCACGTTGGCGGTGATGTCCTCGCCCTTCTCGCCGTCGCCGCGCGTGACGCCGCGCACGAGCTGGCCGTCGCTGTATGTCAGGCTGATGGCCACGCCGTCGTACTTCAGTTCCATGCTGAAGCGCGTGGGGCCGATGGCGCGCTCCACCCGCGCCACGAAATCGGCCACTTCCTCGCGGCTGTAGGTGTTGCCGAGGGACAGCATGGGATAGCGGTGCCGCACGGTGGGGAATCCCTTCGTGATGTCGCCCCCCACGCGCTGGGTGGGACTGTTCGGCGAAGCGAGGTCGGGGAAGGCGCGCTCGAGATCCTCCAGTTCGCGCAGCATGCCGTCGAACTCGCGATCGGTGATCACGGGTGCGGCGAGCACGTAGTACCGGTGATTGTGGTACTCGAGCTCGCGGCTCAGGTCCCTGATCCGCTGTTCAGCCGCCGTCCTGTCCATGTTGCCTGCGCTTGCCGAATATGCCTTTCAGAAGCTCGCCCAAACGTATGCCCACTTTCGCATAGGAGGTCCAATCGCTGAGCGTCACCGTGGCCGCGCGGTCGGCGGCCAGCACATGCCGGTAGCCGACACCCGCGCCCACGAAGAGCCAGCGGAAGATGTTGTGGTCCGCATGGACTGAGGCCTCCAGCGGCACCAGCTCATTCACGGTCCACGGCGTCAATCCCGGCCCATCGCTTCGGTAGCTGCGGCGGTAGTTGCCCAGGCCGATGGAGATGGGCACGCCGATCTGCCACTGCCTGTTGTTCACCAGGAGCCGCTCGTAGGACAGCGCAGTGTAGTCGAAGTCGGTGTGCAGCTCCCGTATGCCTACGCCGGGGATGTCGACTGCCGGCTGGATATAGGCATCGCCCAGGCCATAGAACCCCACCGTGATGAGGTCCTTGCCGCGCTGCGCGCCGAGCCGGAAACCGTAGAACCGCACGCGCTCGCCGTTGACGAAGGTGTTGCGGAAGTCGAAGTTGAAGGTGGGCCTGAATGCCGCGCGCGGCCTGTCCTGCGCCGTCACCTGCGGCGCCAGCGCCAGTGCGGCGAGCGATGCGATCATGAATCCCCTCATCGCACCGCACGGATGAATCGCTCATGGCCACTGAGGTCGCGGATGAGCGTGACCTCAGCGTAGCCCATCTCCCTCAGGAGCGCCGCGGCCTCGCGTGCCGTGCGCCAATGCCCCTCAAGCCAGAGGCGCCCACCGGGCGGGAGCGCCCCATGGGCCTTGAGGCCGATCGCGCGGTAGAATGCAAGCGGATCGCCAGCAGGAGCGAACAGCGCCCGGCGAGGCTCATGGTCGCGCACCTGGGGGGCCAGGGTCCGCTCCTCCTCCACGGGGATGTAAGGCGGATTGCTCACCACAAGGTCTGTCCCGGCGGGAAGGCCGAAGCCCTCGCTGAGCGCATCGGCATGAAGCAGGGCGATGTCGATGCCCAGCGCACGGGCATTGTCGGCGGCCATGGCAAGTGCGGCGGCCGAATCGTCGATGGCCGTGACGCGCGCCTGGGGCCGCGCCTTCGCGATGGCCAGCGCGATGCACCCGCTGCCCGTGCCGACATCAACCACGCCACGCACATCGGCGGAATCCCTCAGCACATGCTCCACCAGCTCTTCGGTCTCGGGGCGCGGTATCAGCACATCGGGGCTCACCTTGATCCGCAGGCCGTGGAATTCGACCTCCCCCAGCACATACTGCAGGGGCTCTCCCGCGCGCAGCCGCTTGAGGGGCAGATATACCTTCAGCAGGTCGGACTCATGCAACGGCTCGGACGCCCGCAGGTCCAGCTGGGCGGCATCCCAGCCGAGCCGGTCGTGGAAGACGCTGCGCACGATGGCCTTGCACTCACCCGCGTCGTAGAGCGGTGCGAGCTGGCTGCGGTACTCGGCCAGCACGCTGGCCACTCGGTTGTCCGTTGCGCGGATGCCCATCGGGCGGGCAAAAGTAGGCCGGTCGCCGGGCGGCGCCTCCAGGGCCGATGCACGAACTTCGCGGCCCTCCATGAATGAGCACGAACAGTGGATGGCCCGTTGCCTGAGCCTGGCGCGGCTGGGTGCCGCCTCAGCGGCCCCCAACCCGCTGGTGGGCGCGGTGCTCGTGCAGCAGGGGCGGTTGCGCGCCGAGGGCTGGCACCGCGAACCGGGCATGCCGCATGCGGAAGCCGAATGCCTGCGGGCCTTCGGTGGCGGACCGGTGCCTCCGGATGCCACGCTCTATGTGAACCTCGAGCCCTGCGACCATCAGGGCCGCACCCCGCCGTGCAGCCTGCTCATCATCGCACGGCAGATTCGGCATGTGGTCATTGCCCATCGCGACCCCTTCCCAGCGGTGGATGGCGGCGGCATCGCGCGCCTGCGCGCCGCCGGAGTGGAGGTGACCGAAGGCGTGCGCGCCGCGGAGGCCGAATGGATGAACCGGCGCTTCCTCACTTCCATCCGGAAGGGCCGGCCCTACATCATCCTTAAATGGGCGCAGAGCACCGACGGCTTCCTCGACCGGCACCCCCGCAACGGACGCGGGGTGCAGCGCATCAGCGCCCCGGCGACCGATACGTTGGTGCATCGCTGGAGGAGCGAGGAGCAGGCGATCATGGCCGGGAGCCGCACGGTGCTGAACGATGACCCGCGGCTGGATGTGCGCCATGCGGAAGGCCGGTCGCCGCTGAGGGTCATCATCGACAGGGACGGGCTCACGCCGGCTTCCTCGCACGTATACGACGGCACACGGCCCACCTTGCTGTTCACCCTGGCCGCGCGACCCGGACTTGCGGCGGAGCAGTGCATCCTTGACCGTTCGGACGACCCACTGGAGCATGTGCTGAATGAAGTCCATCGCCGCGGCATACGATCCATCCTGGTGGAGGGCGGTGCCCGGCTCCATGGGGCCTTCTTGACGCAGGGCCTTTGGGACGAAGCACGGGTGGTCACCGGCGGAGCGGCCTTCGGCGTCGGCACCCCAGCGCCAACCCTGCCCGTTGCCCCCGTGCGCACGCAGCAGGCCACCGGCGACCGCATCGACCTCTTCGTCAACGCGGCGCAGCAACCCCTTCCGGACCCAGCATGGCCTTGGTGACGCTCGCGGCGCTCTGCATGGCGCTGCTCCTCTTCCTCTTCAAGGTCTTCGACAAGCGCGGCGTGCCGCTGCTGCCCGCCATCGTGGTGAACTACTTCGTCGCATGCGGCTGGGGCATCGCCATCACGCGTCCCTGGACGATCGCCGCGCCGCCATCGCTCCTCCCGCCGGGCATCTTCCTCGGCGTGCTCTTCATCACGCTGTTCTACCTCACCGCAGTGAGCACGCAACGGGCGGGTGTGGCAGCCACATCGGTGGCGAGCAAGATGAGCCTGGTGCTGACCGTGCTGTTCGCCGTAGCCGCCTTCGGGGAGCGGCCCTCGGCCTTGGGCTGGGCGGGCATCGCCCTGGCATTGGTGGCGGTGCCGGCAGCTTCGTCCGCGCCAGGTGCCCCCGGTGCACGGGGGGTGTGGCTGCTGCCGCTCCTCCTCTTCCTCGGCAACGCTGCTATCGACATCACCTTGAATGCGGTGCAGCGGTCGCTGCTCACGCCGGCCACCGAGCCGCTCTTCCCCACGCTGGTCTTCGGCGTGGCCGGCACCCTCGGACTCGCATCGCTGGCCGTGCGCCGCACGGTCGGGTCCCTGCTCGACCACAGGGCCGTGATCGGCGGCGCCGTGCTCGGCACCGTCAACTATGCGAGCCTCTACTTCATCGTGGCTGCGCTGGCGCGCAGCGGCTATCCATCGAGCAGCGTGTTCCCGCTCATGAACATCGGCGTCATCCTGTTCAGCACGGCGCTCTCGCTGGCGCTCTTCCGCGACCGGCTCCGCCCGCTGCAATGGGCGGGCATCGCCTGCGCGGTGGCGGCCATGGCCCTCATCATCGGCGCATAGGCGCGGGCCGCAGCCTTCACGGGAAGTGCGGCGCGAGCGCGGCGACGAGATCGCCGGGCGCACGGCAGGGACGGCGGGTGGCGCGGTCGACGAACACCAGCGTGGTCTCGCCTTCCGTGAGGAGCGCGCCGGCAGCGTCGATCAGCGCGTAGCGGAATGTGATGCGCGCCTCGGGCAGCGCAACGATCGCGGTGCGGACGATCACCTCATCGTCATAGCGCACCGGGCGGTGATAGCGCACGTGCAGGTCGCGCACCGGCAGCAGCACGCCGTCATCCTCGATCCGACGGTACGGAAAGCCCAGGCTGCGCAAGGCCTCCACGCGCCCCACTTCGAACAGTTCGGCGTAGCGGCCATAGTACATCTGCCCCATCTGATCGGTCTCAGCATACCGGACGCGCACGCGGGTCTCGTGGATGAACATACCGTGCAAGTTAGCGGCAACGGCTTCAGGTCATTGCCGCGCACCCCCTCCTTCACCTACCTTCACAGCATGCACGCAAGCCCTGCCGCGCCGCGATGCGCCCCGCATCCGGAGGGCGCCATGATACGCCACGGAAAGCGTATTCCTGCAATGCACCGTACGGAGGACCCGATGCCCGATAACCCGCGCCGATCAAGGGATTTCACGTTCCGCCCCACGCAATCGCTCAAGCAAAATTTTCTATCCGGGCAAGTGGATGGCGCCGTTTTTTTTTCACTTTCTTCGGTCCATATTTGCGCCCCTTCCCACGGTCGCTGACGATCACCGGCCAGTGACGCGGGAAAGCCCTCCGACGACCCCTTAACCCAAACCACCCGTCAACGCATCCATGAAGAAGGATCCCGAGAAGACCTGGGAACGTTGCCTGGCGGTGATCAGGGACAACGTGAACCCGCAGAGCTTCAAGACATGGTTCGAGCCGATCAAGGCACTGAAGCTGGCGGACAATGTCCTCACCATCCAGGTGCCCTCGCAGTTCTTCTATGAATGGCTGGAGGAGCATTACATCGGCCTGCTGAAGAAGATCATCCGCAAGGAGCTGGGCGCCGATGGCCGGCTGGAGTACTCCATCATCATGGAGAACAGCTTCCAGAGCGCCCATCCCTACACCGTGAAGGTGCCCACGAGCAATGCGCGGGAGACCAAGAACCCGCCCGTGTCCCTGCCGATCGATGTGGCGAACAGCCCGATCAAGAACCCGTTCGTCATCCCCGGCCTGCGCAAGATCAAGGTCGAGAGCCACCTGAACCCGAACTACTCCTTCGAGAACTTCATCGAAGGGGACTGCAACCGGTTGGCCCGCAGTGCCGGATACGCCGTGGCCCAGAAGCCCGGAGGCACCGCCTTCAACCCGTTGCTGATCTACGGCGGGGTCGGCCTCGGCAAGACGCACCTGGCGCATGCGATCGGCATCGAGATCAAGAAGCACCATCCGGAGAAGACGATCCTCTACGTCCCCGCCGAGAAGTTCACCCAGCAGTTCATCGAGGCGGTGAAGAACAACACCACCGGCGACTTCACGCAGTTCTACCAGATGATGGACGTGCTCATCATCGATGACGTGCAGTTCCTCGCCGGCAAGGAGAAGACGCAGGATGTGTTCTTCCATGTCTTCAACCACCTCCATCAGAGCGGCAAGCAGCTGGTGATCACCAGCGACAAGGCCCCCGTGGAGATGGCCGGCATGGAGCAGCGACTGCTCTCGCGCTTCAAGTGGGGCCTGAGCGCCGACCTGCAGACGCCCGGCCTCGAGACGCGCATCGCCATCCTGGAGAAGAAGATGTACGCCGAGGGCATCGACCTGCCGAAGGAGGTGGTCGAATACCTCGCCTACAGCATCACCACGAACATCCGCGAACTGGAGGGCGCGATGATCAGCCTCATCGCCCAGAGCTCCCTGAACAAGAAGGCGGTGAACCTGGAGCTCGCCAAGCAGATGATCGACAAGTTCGTGAAGAACACCGCGCGCGAGGTGTCGATCGACTACATCCAGAAGGTGGTGTGCGATTACTTCGACCTGCCGATCGAACTGCTCAAGAGCAAGACGCGCAAGCGCGAGGTGGTGCAGGCGCGCCAGATCGCGATGTACTTCGCGAAGAAGATGACCAAGAGCTCGCTGGCCAACATCGGCGCCCACTGCGGCGGGAAGGACCACGCCACCGTGCTGCACGCCTGCCGGACGGTTAACAACCTGCAGGAGACCGACAAGCAGTTCCGCGGCTACCTCGAGGACCTGGAGAAGAAGCTGAGCCTGCATTGAGGCACGCCTCAACGAACGCTGCGAAAGGCCCCGCTACCGGGGCCTTTCCTCTTTTTCCGAGGCCGCCGCATACCGATCGCCAGCTCGGCGGAGTTGATCCCATGGGCCACCCACCGCGCGCGTGTTCAAAACTGGCCCGGATCCTGCCGGGCGCCCCGATAGCGTGCGGGTAGCTTCGCGCCGAGCCATGAGACGACCGATCATACCGCTCCTCTTCGCCGCAGCAGGGCTGCTGACGGCGGGTGGCGCCCCGCCGGCCACTTCATCAGCGGAGAAACCGCCCCGCCACCAGGGCGTGCCGCCGTTCCTCCATGCCGCCACGCCCTGGGCCGACTCGGTGCTGAGCACGCTGTCGCTGGACGAGCGCATCGCGCAGCTGCTGATGGTGGCGGCATACAGCAACAAGGACGCGAAGCATGAGGCGGAGATCGAGCAGCTCGTGCGCGAGCGCAACATCGGCGGGCTGATCTTCTTCCAAGGGGGGCCGGTCCGACAGGCACGGCTCACCAACAGATACCAAGCGGCGGCAAAGACCCCCCTCCTGCTGGGCATGGACCTGGAGTGGGGCCTCGCCATGCGCCTCGACAGCACTGTGCGCTTCCCCCGCCAGATGGCACTGGGCGCGCTGCAGGACGATGCCATGGTAGAGCGGATGGGCGCTGAGATCGCACGCCAGATGAGGCGGCTCGGGGTGCACGTGAGCTTCAGCCCGGTGGTGGATGTGAACAACAACCCCGCGAACCCGGTGATCAACGACCGGAGCTTCGGGGAGGACCGCGAGAACGTGGCGCGCAAAGGCATCGCGTACATGCGCGGGCTGCAGCGCGGCGGCGTCATCGCCACGGCGAAGCACTTCCCGGGCCATGGCGATGCGGACGCCGACTCCCACTACACCCTTCCGCTCATCGCGCACAGCCGCACCCGGCTCGACTCGCTGGAGCTCTATCCCTTCCAGCGGCTCGTGGAGGAGGGCCTGAGCGCCATGATGGTGGCCCATCTGGAGGTGCCCGCGCTCGACAGCGCCAAGGGCCTGCCGAGCACGCTGAGCCGGCCCATCGTGAGCGACCTGCTCGCGCGCGAGCTCGGCTTCCAGGGCCTGGTGTTCACCGATGCGCTCAACATGAAGGGCGTGGCGAACGCCGACAAGCCGGGCGAGATCGAGCTGCGCGCGCTCATGGCAGGCAACGACGTGCTGCTCTTCCCGCAGGATCCCGTGAAAGCCATCGCCCGCATCCGCCAAGCCATCGACGCCAACGAGCTGGACCGTGCGGTGATCGACCACAAATGCCTGAAGGTGCTCCGCGCCAAGGAGTGGGCGGGACTGAATCGGCGGCCGACGGTTGCGCTGGAAGGGCTCCATGCCGACCTCAATACTTCGCAGGCGGCGCAGCTCCGCCGCGACCTGTATGCCGGCGCCATCACCGTGCTCAACGACCATCGCGGACTGCTGCCGCTGAGCGACCTCGCCAAGGCGCGCATCGCCAGCGTGGTGATCGGCGACAGCCTGAACAACGCCTTCCAGCAGGCCCTGCGGCGCTATGCCGACGTGCGCGCCCTCCGGTGCGACAAATCCATGAGGCGCGACAGCCTGATGGCGCTCTGCCGGGCATTAGAGCCCTACGACCAGGTGATCCTGAGCGTGCATCGCACATCGTGGCGGGTGAAGGGCGACTTCGGGATCCCCGAGGGCGCGATGGACATCGTTCGCGAGATCGCCGCCCGCAAGCCGACCATCCTGGTGCACTTCGCCAATCCCTACCGGCTGGCCCGGGCTTACGGCGCCCAGCTGCTCTCCAGCACCGTGGTGGCCTATGAGGAGAACGAGGATACCCAGGACCTCGTGGCACAGGCCCTGTTCGGCGCCATCGGCACCAGCGGCCGGCTTCCGGTCACCGCCTCCTCCTTCTACCGTGCGGGCGACGGGCGGCTCATGGAGCCCCTCGGCCGCATGGGCTACGCGATGCCCGAGGCGCTCGGCCTGCAAAGCCTTGCCCTCAGCGGCATCGACGACATCGTGCTGGGCGGCATCAAGGCGCAGGCCTACCCCGGCGCGCAGGTGCTGGTGGCGGTGGATGGCCAGGTGGTGTGGAACAAAGCCTATGGGTACAGCACCTACAGCAAGGAGCGCAGCGTGAGGACCGATGACCTCTACGACCTGGCGAGCATCACCAAGGTGGCGGGCACGACGTTGGCGCTCATGAAGCTGGTGGATGAAGGGCGGATCGACCTCGACAAGCCGCTCGGCCATTACCTCTCCGAGATCGAGGATGAGCATCCCGCTCATGCACGGATGGGCCTACGCGACATCCTCACGCACCAGGCCGGGCTCAAGCCCTTCATCCCCTTCCAGAACCGGTTGATGAAGGATGGACGGTTCAAGCCGGGCGTGGCCAGCGACAGTTCCACGGCCACGCATGGCCTGCGCGTGGCCGAAGGCCTCTACATCCGTGAAGCGTATCGCGACAGCCTGCTGCAGTGGGTGCTGGACACGCCGCTGGATGCGAAGGGCAGCTACGTGTACAGCGACATGGGCTACTACCTCCTGCAGGAGGTGATCGAACGCACCACGGGCCAACCCCTGGACCGGTATCTGAGCGCCGCGTTCTATGGCCCGCTTGGCGCATCCACGCTCACCTACAGGCCCTACGAGCGCTTCGCCAAGGAGCGCATCGCTCCTACGGAGGACGATCGCCTCTTCCGCCAACGGCTGATCCAGGGCGATGTGCATGATCCCGGTGCGGCCATCAAGGGCGGCGTGGCCGGCCATGCAGGGCTCTTCGGCAGTGCCAACGACCTGGCCAAGGTGATGCAGATGCTGGTGAATGGCGGCACCTACGGCGGTGTGCGCTACCTGAGCGAATCCGTGGTGAAGGAGTTCACCAAATGCCAGTTCTGCAAGCCCGATGGCGCCGGCAATCGCCGCGGGCTGGGGTGGGACAAGCCCGCGCGCAATGGCAAAGGCGGCCCCACCTGCGAGTGCGTGAGCTATGCGAGCTTCGGCCATACCGGTTTCACGGGCACCATGGCCTGGGCCGACCCCGAACAGCGGGTGGTCTACATCTTCCTCAGCAACCGCGTGCATCCCAGCGCTGCCACCAACAAGCTGCTCGAGCTCGGCATCCGCACCCGGGTGCAGGAGGCGGTGCATGCCGCCGTGGCTTCCCGCATACAGCCCGAGAAGGTGGCGCCCCGCATGGTGAGCACCCGCCCCTGACGCCCCGTTCCATGCAGCCTGCCATCATCCCCATCCAGATCCGCTTCGCCGATGCGGACATGGCCCACCACGTCCACAACGGGGTGTACCTGCACTGGTTCGAGCTGGCCCGCATGGAGCTGCTGCGCGGATTCATCCCGCAAGGGCATGATTGGCGCACCCAGGGGCTCATCCTTGCGCGCAATGAGATCGACTATCGGGCACCGGTCCACCTGCATGACCGCATCGAGGCGGAGTGCCGGCCGGGCCGCATCGGCGGGAAGAGCTTCGACCTCCACTACCGCATCGTGCGGCTCGATGACGGGGCACGCACGCTGTGCGCCGAGGGCCGGAGCGTGATGGTCTGCTTCGACTACACGCGGAACTGCGCCGTGGAGATCCCGGAGGATTGGCGCAAGGCGCTGTCACAATCCGATCGACGATGAACATAAGGCATGCGATCATGGGCGCATCCCTGAGCATGCTCATGAGCTGCTCGCCTCAGGACTTCCAAAGCGTCCTAGGGACCGCCGGCGCCCCTCCCGCCCTCACCAACGATGAGGTGATCGCCGGCCTCAAGGAAGCCTTGCGCCTTGGCACGGAGCGGACCGTGGGCAGGGTAGGCGCGACGGACGGCTTCTGGAGCAACGCCCTCATCCGCATCCCCTTCCCGCAGGAGGCGATCAACGTGAAGAACACGCTCACGGACCTGGGCATCACCAAGCCCGTGGAGGACTTCGAGCGCACGCTGAACACCGCCGCCGAGCGCGCGAGCAAGGAGGCCGTGCCCGTTTTCGTGGACGCCATCACCTCCATGAGCATCGCCGACGGCTTCGCGATCCTGCGCGGGGGGGAGCGCGCCGCCACGGACTACCTGCGCGAGAAGACGAGCGGCGCGCTGCGCGCCAGGTTCACACCGGTGGTGCAGCGCGCGACGCAAGAGGTGGCCCTGACCAGCCATTGGCAGCCGGTGGCAACGGCCTACAATGCGGCCACGCTCCTCACCGGCGGCAAGGCCGTGAACCCGGACCTGAACGCCTATGTGACCGACAAGGCGCTCGATGGCCTCTTCGCCGTGCTCGCACAGGAGGAGAAGCGCATCCGCCAGGATCCCGTGGCCCGCACCACGGCGCTGCTGCAGAAGGTCTTCGGCACGCCTTGAAGCGGTACCCGCGAAACGGATCATCAGACCACCCATCAACCCGCCAGACGAATGCACGCCATCACCCTCACCGAACCCGGAACCGTGCTCGAGCCCAGCGAGCTGGTCCTGAACCCCGACGGCTCCATCTACCACCTGGCCCTGCGCCCTGAGCAGCTGGGCGACCTGGTGCTCGTGGTGGGCGACCAGGGCCGCGTGGAGCGCATCAGCCGGCATTTCGAGCGCGTCGAGCACCGCGTGCAGAACAGGGAGTTCATCGCGCATACGGGGGTGTACCGCGGCGCGCACGTCACTGCGCTCTCCACGGGCATCGGAACGGACAACATCGACATCGTGGTGAACGAGCTGGACGCGCTGGTGAACATCGACCTCGCCGCCCGCACGCCGAATCGCGAGCACCGCTCCCTGCGCATCATCCGCCTCGGCACCTGCGGCGCGCTGCAGGAGGACATCCCCGTGGACAGCCTCATCGTGAGCGCCTTCGGCGTGGGGATGGACAACGTGCTGCACTACTACGCCTATGAGTGCACCGATGCGGAGATCCGCCTGCTGAACAACCTGCTGGCGCATACGGATTGGCCGGAGAACCTCCCCCTGCCCTACGTTGCCGCCGGCGATAAGGCGCTGGTGGAACTGCTGGGGCACGGCAACACCACGGGCATCACGTTCACGGCGGGCGGCTTCTACGGCCCGCAAGGGAGGCAGCTGCGGCTGGTGCCGAGCGTCGATGGCCTCAACGAGCGCATCAGCGCCTTTGCGCATGAAGGGCTGCGCGCCACCAACTTCGAGATGGAGACCAGCGCCCTCTATGGGCTCGGCGGCATGCTCGGGCACCGGGTGTGCACGGTGTGCGCCGTGGTGGCCAACCGCCTGCGCAAGGAGTACAGCAAGGACCATCACGCCGCCATCGACCGCATGATCGCGGAGGTGCTGGATCGCGCCACGGCATAAGCCGTTCAGGGTCCACCGGTGCCCGTACCCGGGCCGGAGGCCCTGCGTGGCTGCGGGGCCCCTTGGTCCCTCGCCGGCGGCTGCGTCTGCAACCGGATGCTGCCCACCTGCACCCGCACCTGCCGCGCATCGGCCTTCTGCCGCGCCTCCTCCTCGGCCGTGGTGAGGTTCAGCCGGCGCCTGACCTCGAACCAGAGCTTGCGTCCCATGTAGCTCAGGCCTGCAGGTTCCACCGCACCGGCCTGCGCATCACCCTTGCCGATGGCCGCCGTGCCCTTGGCGGTCGCCAAGGGCCGCTGGTCCGGTACGGCCTGTGCCCGCAAACCGCTCCCCAGCAGGAAGAGCGCGATGCCCAGGAATCCTCCAAGGCCATGGCGGCGCGGAAACAAGGGAACCATCGGAAAGGCAAGGTAGAATGCCTGCCCTTGGACGCGAAGGCCCACCCCGATGTAACATTGGCCCCATGAGCGCGGGGTGCCCCAATTGCGGTTCCGTGATGGCTCCGGACGCGGGCTATTGCAGCACCTGCGGGCAGGCAGCGGTGGGCGACAACACCTTCGGCCACTTCCTGCACCAATTCCTGGGCGACTACTTCACATTCGACAGCAAGATCACCCGCAGCCTGAGGCCCTTGCTCTTCAAGCCGGGCGAGCTCACGCTGGAATACATCCGCGGACGGCGCCAGCGCTACGTGCCGCCACTCCGCCTGTTCATCTTCCTCAGCGTGCTCTTCTTCCTGGTGATGGGCAGCGCTGGCGCTTCGCGCCTCGACGGCGAGGATGAGCTCCTGCGCGAGCAGCTTTTCTGGGACAACTTCTTCGCCTCGGTACTGCCGAAGCTCTTCTTCCTCTTCCTGCCCCTGTTCGCCGGCCTGGTGCACCTGCTGCACCGCGAGAAGGGTGGCACCTTCGTGAAGCCGTTCATCTTCTCGGCCCACTACCACTCCTTCGTCTTCCTGGTCTTCGGCGCATACGGGCTGGTCTCCCGGCTGCTGGTGCACTGGGACCTCGTGGCGTTGAACCAGGTGCTCATCCTCGTGCTGCTCCTGTGGGCGCTGGCGCACCTGTACCTCGCGCTCCGCCGCGCTTTCAGGCAGCGCACCGGCCGGCAGGTGCTCTCCTATCTCGCCTTGCTGCTCCTGTATGCGTCCATGCTCGCAGGCGGAGCGCTGGGGGCGGCATGGGTGCTGGCGTGAACCATGGCCGCTAGGGACTGCTCGCAGGAAGCGCTATTGCAATGGCTCCTTGCGCTGCGGCCGTTCACTAGTTAACCCACCTTCCGTGCGGTCATGGCCGGCAGGGCGGCGGATCCCACTGGAACCCGGCATCCTCACCGATGGTAGCCAACGGTACGCGGAACCTCCCATGGCGCTTTCCACACCCTGCTGTTCACCCCGGGTACCACGCCGCATCCATCAACACCGCGCCGCTGAAACTTGCCCGGTACGGCAAGGTCCGCTCCGCACATGGCCAGGGTAGTTTCGTCATCGCCGCTCCAGCCCGCGGCCACCGATGAGCCACAACGAGATCCGTGCGCTGATCACCTTGATCGACGATCCCGACGAGACCATCTACACCCAGGTGCGCGAGCGCATCGTGCAGATGGGCGACGACATCGTGCCCGAGCTGGAGCGCGCCTGGGAGACCGATGACCTGGGCGACCTCTTCCGCAACCGCATCGAGGACCTGCTGCATACCATCCACCTGAGCCGAGTGACGGACCGCCTGGTGGCGTGGAAGGCCGGCGGCTGCGAGGACCTGCTGGAAGGGGCGCTCATCATCAGCCGGTACCGCTACCCCGACATGGACGAGCAGAAGGTGAAGGCGCGGCTGGCCGCCATCCGGCAAGACATCTGGCTGGAGCTGAACGACCACCTCACCGCCTTCGAGAAGGTGCGCGTGTTCAATCACATCTTCTTCCAGGTGCACGGCTTCAAGGGGAACAAGCGCAACTACCACGCCCCGCAGAACAGCTACATCAACGAGGTGCTCGACAGCCGCAAGGGCAATCCGCTCTCGCTGGCCATCATCTACCAGGTGCTCGCCGAGGACCTGGGCCTGCCCCTGCGCGGGGTGAACCTGCCCAACCACTTCGTGCTCGCCTACCTCGATGAGGAGAGCATCGGCGGCGCCGATGCCGGCCAGCAGGGCGAGGAGAGCGTGCTCTTCTACGTCAACGCCTTCAGCCAGGGCGACATCCTGGGACGCAACGAGATCATCGAGTTCCTCGCCAAGCTGAAGATCGAGCCGCGACCGGGCTTCTTCACGCCCTGCACCAACCTCGACATCATCCGCAGGCAGCTGAACAACCTGGCGAACAGCTTCCAGAAGATGGGCGACAGCGAGCGCGCCGCCGACCTGGAGAAGCTGCGGGACCTGCTCGGCCGATCGGAGGAGGCCTGAGCGCCTCACTGCACCACCAGCCGGGCCACGGCCCTGCCGCGCGCGCCGCTCAGGCTCACCGTGTATACGCCCGCCGGTTCACCGGCGAGGTCCAGCACAATACGGCTCACCGCCGTCGCCATGCGGCGCACCAGCCGGCCAGCGGCATCCCTCACCTCGATGTCGACGGCATCCGTTCCGGGCCGTACCAGGTGGAAGAGTCCGTTGCCCGGATTGGGGTGCACCGAGAGTGCCGCGAAGGGCGGCTCATCCATGCCGATGGTTGCGGCATCGGCCATGCGCACGCCGAGCGCCTCGGTAGGGCGGCCCGTGAAGCCCACGAACCAGGTGGCACCGTTCCGCATGGCGCCGGTGGGCTGATCATAGACGCTCTCATTGGCCAGGTGATGCACGGTCTCGTTGTAGCCGAAGAAGACCTCCGGATTCCCGGTTGCTGTGCAGACGAGGTACCGCACCCCATCGGTGAGCAGCAGGGGCTCGTCGAAATCGAGCTGCACCTGCGCCTGGCCCTGGTCCGCTTCAAGGAGATGGAATTGCTCATGCACCAAGGTGAGCGCGGCGAAGCCGAAGCCGGGGTCGCTAAGCCCGGAGAAGCCATCCTGCCACTCATACACCCGGGTCGCCACCATATCGCCCGCGAGTACCAGCGGCTCGGTTACGGAGATGTAGCGGTCAACGCCCGTGATGGCGACGCGCGAGGCATTCGCATCGCGGAAAGGCACGCAGCTCTCGTACTCACCGTTCGGCGTGGCGGGCTGCAGGCCGATTGTGGAGAGGGGATGGCCGGTCACGGACTCCACCGGCGCCATGGTGTAAAGGTCGCCGAACTCGAAGGGTACGATGAAGAAGTTGTCGAGGTCATGCGCATCCGCCGCGGCCGCCGCCACCGCATAAGCCAGCTGATAGCGCCCTTGGAAGACATCCTGAACGAAGGGTTCCAGTTCCACGAAGAGGCTGTCGCCCGGCTGCAGCGCGAAGGGCGATGATGATTCGTCGTAGAGGTACGCGCCCGCCTGGAGCACGGTGGCGCGGAGCACGATGGCCTCCAGCGGCTCCGATCCATAGTTGTGCACCGTGGCGCCCACCCGCACCTCGTACTCGCCCGGATTGGCTGCCAATGCCTGCGGGTGCCCCAGGCTCGGCGGCATGACCACGCCCTTCTTGCGGATGCCGGCATCGTGCGCATAGTAGCCGTCCTTGTTCCCGAGCAGCACGCTGAGGGCCGTCCCTTGGCCCAGCGCCTCCATCCACGCAGTACCATCCACCAGGCTGATCTGGAATACAGGGATGTGCACCTGCGGGCCGATGGGACCCGCCCCCATCTCCTGCGGTGCGCCTTCCTCGTTGTTGATGATGACCACGCCAACAGCGCCGGCGTCCTGACAGTACTTGGCCTTCAGCGCGTAATCGCAGGTGCCCCGGTACAGGACGGCCACCTTCCCGGCCACCTCGGCTGCATTGGCCAGCGGCCCGCAACCGAGGCTGTCGGCTTCGCCCAGCGAGAAGGCACGCACCAACGGCGCCTCCACCCGCATGCCCGGAATGAGCAGGTTGGGCGTATCCCAGGACCCCGGGCCCGGTTCCGCCCAGGTGTGGGCATAGCTGCCTTGCAGCCCCCCCGGGGTGACGACATCACAGGCCACTTGCGCATGCGCCGCGAGCAGCGCTGCGGAGGAGAACAAGGCGATCGCGTACCTCATCGTCGTGCGGTTTTGGTGCGCACGAAGTGAGCGCCTCAGCCCCTCGAAAGCCGCAGGAAAGGTGACGGGGCGTGGCTTTGGGGGCGTAACGATCCATCATCGCATCCCCACCAACCGTCCCACCGTGCGCAGGATGATGCGCAGGTCGAGCAGCAGGGAGCGCTCACGGATGTAGCGCAGGTCAAGCGCCAGCTTGGCCGGCATCACCTCCTCCACATAGGTGCGCTCCGGATCGGAACTGCGGCCGAGCACCTCGCTCTCCTGGATGTAGGCGAGGCTCGCAAGGCTGGAGAGCCCTGGCCGCACGCTGAGCACCGCGCGCTGCTCAGGGGTGTACAGGGCCACATAGCGCGGCACCTCGGGCCGCGGCCCCACGATGCTCATGTCGCCCACCAGCACGTTCCAGAGCTGCGGCAGCTCATCCACCTTCGTCCTGCGGAGCACGTGGCCGATGCCGGTGACACGGGGGTCGCGGGCGCCCACCGTGATCTGGCCCTTGGCCTCGCTGCCGGGCCGCATGGTGCGGAACTTCAGCAAGCGGAATTCGCGTCCGCCCATCCCCACGCGCACCTGGCGGAAGAACGGCCCGCCGGGCGACCCCAGCGCAACGAGCAGCGCGATGGCCAACAGGATCGGGAGCAGCAGGAGCAGCGCGAAGGACGACGCCAGGATGTCGAAGCCGCGCTTGATCATGACGGCGAAGGAAAGCATCCGGCCCTTGTCCGCCTACCAATTCCGAGCGCTGCGCCACGGGCTGCGCTGCCCGCAGCGGTGCGCTCCGCGGTCAACCGGCCGTCATGCCTTCGCCAGCGCCTGCTCCAGGTCGGCGATCAGGTCGTCAGGATGCTCCACGCCCACGGACAGCCGGAGCAGCCCGCTGGTGATGCCCAGCTTCTCGCGTTCGTCGGGATCCACGCCGGCATGGGTCATCGTGGCCGGGTGCTCGGCCAGGCTCTCCGTGCTCCCCAGGCTCACGGCCAGCTTCACCAGCTGCAATGCATTGAGGAAGCGGAAGGCCGCAGCCTCGCCGCCCACCACCTCGAAGCTGAGCATCGCCCCGGCGCTCAGGCATTGGGCATGGAAGACGGCTTGCTGCTCGGGGTCCTCGATCATGCCGAGGTAGTGCACGCGCACCACCTTGGCGTGGCGCTTCAGGAAAGCGGCCACCAAAGCCGCATTGTGGGCCTGCGTCTCCATCCGCGGCTTCAGGGTCTCCAGGCTGCGCATGAGCAGCCAGCCGGTCCACGGGCCGGCCATGCTGCCGAGGAAGGTGCGCAGCCCCTTCACGCGCGCGATGCGCTCCCTGCTTCCCAGGCACGCCCCGGCGATCACATCGCTGTGGCCGCCGATGTACTTGGTGGCGCTGTAAAGCACGAGGTGCGCCCCTTGCTTGAGCGGATGCTGCCAGAGCGGGCCCATGTACGTGTTGTCCACCGCCACGAGCACCTCGCGCTCCGGTGTGGAGAGCTGCCGGGCCAGGCGTGCGCACGCACTGATGTCGATGAGCGTATTGGTGGGATTGGCCGGAGTCTCCACGAAGATCATGCGCACCCGATCGGCCTTCCCGCTGCGCTGCACCAAGGCCTGCAGCTCATGCTGCTCCCACGGATAGAAGCCCAGCACCTCCACGCCGAAGCGCGTGAGCACATGCTTGATGAAGTGGTCGGTGCCGCCATAGAGCGGATTGCTGAAGAGCAGCACGTCGCCGGGCGAGAGGAACTCCAGCAGGCAGGTGCTGATGGCGCTCATGCCGCTCTCGAACACGGCGCAGGCCTCGGCATCGTCCCACAGGGTGAGGCGATCCTCCAGCACCTCCAGGTCGGGGTTGTTGATCCTGCTGTAGATGAGGCCCTGCTCCTCCCCTTTGCGCCGCTCGCGCAGGCCATAGGCGACCTCGAAGAAGGCCTTGCCCTCCTCGGCCGTCTCGAACACGAAGGTGCTGGTCTGGAAGATGGGCGGCTTGATGGCCCCTTCGCTGAGCTCAGGCTTGTAGCCATAGCTCATCATGAGGCTCTCGGGGCGGTACTTGCGGCGCTTGTCCATGGGTTCTGCTGATGCACGGCGAAGCTACCCGGCCGTGCGGGGCCGCAAGGCAACGATCATCAGGCCGGAGCGCCAACCATCCGTCACGGGACGGCCCTGTGCCGGGAGCCGGTACTTTCGGCCACGGCGCTCCCACTTGCGCCCCCGACCATGAGACACGTGCCCCTCGCCTTTCTCTCCGCCATCCTGAGCACGGGACCGGCCGTCGCGCAATCCGGACCCGACGAAGCCCTGTGGCTTCGCTATCCGGCCATCTCGCCTGACGGCGGCACCATCGTATTCTGCTACCAGGGCGACCTGTGGCGCGTGGCCGCCAGCGGCGGCACCGCCAGCCTGCTCACCACGCACGAGGCCTACGACTGCAATCCGGTGTGGTCGCGCGACGGGAAGACGATCGCCTTCAGCAGCGACCGCTTCGGCAACAACGATGTGTTCGTGATGCCTGCGGAGGGCGGGCCCGCCACGCGCCTCACCTTCCATTCGGCCAGCGACATCCCCACGGACTTCAGCCCCGATGGCCGGCAAGTCCTCTTCAGCTCCAGCCGGCTGGACGACCGCCGCAACCAGGAATTCCCCAGCCCGGGCCTGGGCGAGCTCTACAGCGTGCCCGTGGCCGGCGGCCGGGTGACCCGCGTGATGACCACGGTGGCCGAGGATGCCCGCTACAGCCCCGACGGCAGCCTGATCGCCTACCACGACTGGAAGGGCTACGAGGATGAATTCCGCAAGCACCACGTGAGCAGCGTGACGCGGGACATCTGGACCTTCAGCCCCGCCACCGGCCAGTACCAGCGGATCAGCGGCTTCGCCGGCGAGGACCGCGAACCCGTCTTCGGCCCCGACGGGCGCAGCGTGTACTACCTCAGCGAGGAGAAGGGGGACTTCAACGTGCACCGGATGCCCGCCACGGGCGGAGCCTCCACGCAGCTCACCTTCCTGAAGCACCATCCCGTGCGCCACCTGAGCATCAGCGCCGACGGCACCCTCTGCTTCAACCACCACGGCACGCTCTACACCTTCAAGGAAGGCGGCCAGCCCCGGAAGGTGGCTGTGCGCATCGCCGTGGACCAGCGCTACAACCCGGAGCGCACCGTGAAGGTGACCGGTGAGGTCCGCGACTTCCACGTGGCGCCCAGCGGCAAGGAGGTGGCCTTCGTCCACCGCGGAGAGGTCTTCGTCACCAGCGTGAAGGAAGGCACCACCCGCCGCATCACGAATACGCCCGAACAGGAGCGCGATGTGCGCTTCAGCCCCGACGGCCGCACGCTGCTCTACGCCACCGAGCGCAACGGCAGCTGGGACCTCTACACCTCCGCCATCGCGCGGAAGGAGGAGCCCTACTTCTTCACCGCCACCGTGCTGAAGGAGGAGGCGCTGCTGGCCACGCCCGCCGAGGAGTTCCAGCCGCGTTGGAGCCCGGATGGCAAGGAGGTGGCCTACCTCGAGGAGCGCACCACCGTAAGGGTGTTCGACATCGCCGGCAAGAAGAGCCGCACGGTGCTTCCTGGCGACCGCAACTACAGCTATGCCGATGGCGACCAGCACTTCGACTGGAGCCCCGACAGCAAGTGGCTCCTGGTGAACTTCCTGAATCCCGACCAGTGGATCGACCAGTCCGGGCTGGTGAAGGCCGATGGCAGCGGCACGGTGACCGATCTGAGCAAGAGCGGCTATGGCCACTGGGGCCCCACCTGGACCATGGGCGGGAAGGCCATGCTCACCTACAGCAGCCGCGATGGCATGAAGAACCATGCGAGCTGGGGCGGCCAGGTGGACGCCTATGCCACCTTCTTCACGCAGGAAGCGCTGGACCGCTTCAAACTGAGCAAGGAGGAGTTCGAGCTGCTCAAGGAAGTGGAGGACGAGAAGAAGAAGGACGAGGAGAAGAAAGAAGCCGACAAGGCGAAAGCCGGCAAGGGCGGCAAGGGCGGGGATGAAGCGGAGCAGCCGGAGCCGGTGAAGATCGATCTGGAGCACATCGAGGACCGGCGCGTGCGGCTCACCATCCACAGCAGCAATCTGGCCGGTGCCGTGCTGAGCAAGGACGGCGAGAAGCTCTACTACCTCGCCCGCTTCGAGAAGGGATACGACCTGTGGGAGACCGCGCTGCGCACCAAGGAGACCAAGGTGGCGGCCAAGATGGGCGCCGGGAACGCCGGCGGGCTCCTGCTGGACAAGGAGGGGAAGAACCTCTTCTTCATGAAGGACGGCGGCATCGCGCGCTTCGATATCGAGAAGGGCACCGTGGAGAGCGTGGGCATCAACGGCGAGATGACCCTGAACGAAGCGAAGGAGCGCGAGTACCTCTTCGAGCACGCCTGGCGGCAGGTGGTGAAGAAGTTCTACGACCCCAAGCTGCACGGCGTGGACTGGGGCTTCTACAAGCAGGAGTACGCCCGCGTGCTGCCCCACGTGAACAACAACTGGGACTTCGCCGAGCTGCTGAGCGAGATGCTCGGCGAGCTCAACGCCTCGCACACCGGATCGGGCTACCGCCGCCGCGACCCCAACGGCGATGCCACCGCCTCGCTGGGCCTGTTCTACGACGATGCGCACGCCGGAAGCGGCCTGAAGGTGGCCGAAGTGATGCAGAAAGGCCCCTGCGTGAAGGAGGGCTCACGCATCAAGGCCGGCGTGGTGATCGAGCGGATCGACGGCCAGCCGATCGGCCAGAACGAGGACGCGGCACGGCTGCTGAACCGGAAGGCGGACAAGCCCACGCTGCTCGGCCTCCTCGATCCCAAGAGCGGCCAACGCTGGGAGGAGACCGTGAAGCCCATCAGCCGCGGCGAGGAGATGGACCTGCTCTACCACCGCTGGACGGACCGCTGCGCCTTCCTGGTGGACAGCCTGAGCGGGGGGCGCATCGGCTACGTGCATGTGGAGGGCATGAACGACCCCAGTTACAGGAAGGTCTATGAGGACGCCTTGGGCAAGCATCACGGCAAGGAGGCCCTGGTGGTCGACACCCGCTTCAACGGCGGCGGATGGCTGCACGACGACCTGGCCACCTTCCTTGGTGGCAAGGTGTACATGCGCATCGAGCCGCGCGGGCAGAAGCTGGGCAAGGAGCCCCAGTTCAAATGGCACAAGCCCAGTGCGGTGGTCATGAGCGAGAGCAACTACAGCGATGCCCACCTCTTCCCCGTGACGTACAAGGCGCTCGGCGTAGGCCCGCTCGTGGGCATGCCCGTTCCCGGCACCGGCACAGCCGTGTGGTGGGAAGGCCTGCAGAACGGCATGTACTTCGGCATCCCCCAGGTGGGCATGATCGACAACGCCGGCAACTTCATGGAGAACACGCAGCTGGAGCCCGACATCCGCCAGCCGCTGGAGCCCGAGGAGGTGGCGAGGGGGCGCGACCAGCAGCTGGAAGCCGCCGTGAGGGCCTTGCTGGAGCAGCTGGGGCGTTGAGCCCAGGGCGGCCGGGGGACGATCGTCAGCCTGCAGGCCGGCGCAGCGCCTATATTGGCCGCCGGCTTGACCGATGCGGCAAGCCGGATGCATGCGTCAACAAGGCCAGGTCAAGTTCGTCCCGAAGGACCGTTCCGCTTTCCATGCCACCCTTCGGCAGCGCGTGGATGAGCATTTCCGCACCACCGGCCGCAGCCGGCACGCCAATGCGGCCATGATCGTGAAGACGGTGGTGCTGCTCACCATGTACCTGGCGCCCTTCGTGCTCCTGCTCACCCTGCAGCCGGGCGCGGGCGCCTCCATCGCCTTGTGGGCCATCATGGGCTTCGGGCTGGCCGGCATCGGCATGAGCGTGATGCACGATGCCAACCATGGCGCCTATTCCGCCAACGAGCGCGTGAACTGGTGGCTGGGCCACACGCTGAACCTGCTCGGCGGCAGCACCCACAACTGGAAGCTGCAGCACAACATCCTGCACCACACCTACACGAACATCACGCACTTCGACGACGACATCGCCGACCGCCTGGTGCTGAAGTTCTCGCCGCACACCGGCAAGCGCTGGTACCACCGCTTCCAATGGCTCTATGCCACCCTCTTCTATGGCTTGCTCACGCTCTATTGGGTGGTGGCCAAGGACTTCGTGCAGTTCAAGCAGTACGCGGCGCGCGGCGTGATGGCGGGAAGCGCCAGCGCGAAGCGCAGCGCCCTGCTGCGCATCATCGGGCTCAAGGTGGTGTACCTCGCCCTCGTCATCGGGCTGCCCCTCGCGCTGGGCCTGCCCTGGCTGCAGGTGGTCCTGGGCTTCCTGCTCATGCACTTCATCGCGGGCGCCATCCTCACCCTTGTGTTCCAATTGGCGCATACCGTCGAGGGCACGGACCACCCGCTGCCCGACGCGCACGGCGTGATCGCCGACGACTGGGCTGCGCACCAGCTGCGCACCACGGTCGACTTCAGTCCGGGCAACGGCCTGCTCAGCTGGTACGTGGGCGGGCTCAACTACCAGATCGAGCACCACCTCTTCCCGCGCATCGCCCACGTGCATTACCCGGACATCGCGCCCATCGTGGAGCGCACCGCGCGCGAATTCGGGCTGCCCTACATGGTGAACCCCACCCTGCTCAGCGCGCTGCGCTCGCACTTCGCGCTCATGCGGAGGATCGGGCTTCCGAGCTTGAATGAGGCGATCGGGTAGGCGCGAGGGGGGCGGGGGGGGTAACGACTACCCCGACTGCGCCACTCCTTCGCTCCACTTCGGAGAGCGAGGCAACGCTATGGTCAGCGAAGCATCAGGCCGCTCTTCCAGCCAGAGGTTGGCGGCCTGGGTCGTGCCTCAACGCTGAATGATCACGCGCTTCACCACCGGCGCGCGCCCCTTGCTCCGCACCGCCACCGTGTACAGCCCTTCAGCCTGCTGCGAGAGGTCCAACACCATGCTGGCACTGGTGAGGCGCTGGTGCAACACCGAGCGGCCAAGGGCATCGCGCACTTCCACTTCATCAGCACGATCCGCTCGATCCAGCTGGATGGTGACCTGCCCCGCGCTGGGGTTGGGGAAGGCCTCGACCTGCAATGGCGCTTGCTCGCGCACGCCAACATTCAACCCATGCAACCGGCTCACGAAGGCCTGCTGCGGATAGTTGTTGGTGCCGTCGTCATAGCCCACGTATGCGCCGTGTATGTAGTATTCGCCGTTGGGCGCAGGCACGATGCCAGCTATGTAGCGGTAGTTCACCTCAATGCCCGAATAATCACCGCAGCCAGGGCCGGTAAAGTAGTCGTCGCTCAGGCTCCCGTCCGCGTTGAGCAGAGCGATCGCCCCGCGTGCGACGCCATTGATGTGGTCGAAGCGGCCACCGATGATCATACGGCCATCGGCAAGGATGTGCGCGTCTTGCACGTTGGGCACCAAGCCAGGCGGGCCATCCTGCATGCTGATGCGCACTGGGGTGAACGAGGGATCCAACGAACCATCAGCCATCAAGCGCACCACGCCCAGCGTGTCGCTCACGCCAGTGATCTTGTAGCGACCCACCCCAAGTATCCGGCCGTCGCCCAGCTCCTGTAACTTGAATGAGTAACCAAAGGGATCCAATGGCGCGACAAAGCTGGGATCGAAGGCGCCATCGGGCAATGCCCGGAAGATCCGCCCGACCGATTGCCCTTCGTAGGAACTGACAAAGCCGCTCAGCAGGAAACGGCCTTGCGCATCCTCGGTGATGGCCAATATGCTCCCATTCGCCTGCCGATGAACACGCGTGGTATCCAAGTAGCCCGTGTTGCTGAACCAGATCAACCGGTAGGGCCCTACGAAGCCCCTCGCCGTATCGTCCAGCAGGTGCGTGCCGGTCATCAGGACGCGACCATCGGGGAAGACATGGTAGTCGCCGCCTTGCAAGGAACTGAAGTAGGGACTCTCATACATTGGACCGAAAGATTGGTCGACCGTGCCGTCCAAGTTCGATCGAATCACTTCCTGCCCCCCCGAGTAGATTTTGTCGCTCCAGCGAGTGAGTTTACCACCCATGCCTGGGTATTCTGCAAAGCCCATATCTCGACTTCCGTCCCAGTTGAGGCGGGCACCATAATTCGGTGTAAATGTGCTATTGCCTTCAAAGACCATCCTCCCTGAGACCACGAGCTTACCATCCTCCATTACCAGGGCCGAGGAGACATACTCTTGAATAAGGTTGGTTTCAAAGCCTGTATCCAAGTCGAACGGCTGCTGCGCAGCACCGCTGGTGGCGGCCGCAAGGGCCGCCACCAGGTTCATGCTATACCGCGTGTTGCGCATCTAGGGCTTAACGATCAGTTTCTCCGACTGCAGTCGTTGGCCGTTGACCACGAGCTCCACAGGGTAGAGGCCGGGCGCCACTTCGCGCGTGTCCCACACCAATTGCCCCGCAGCTTGTTTCACCGCCAGGCGCTCCATGCTGCGCCCTTGCGCATCCATGATCGTGATCCAGGCGTTTTCCGGTTCCATCGGCAGGGTATAGTCAAATGTAGCCCAGGTAGTGGCTGGGTTGGGCAGCACCACCAGAACTGGTTGCTCGTCCGTAAGGAACGGCTTGCGGACCTCGAGAGCGCTCTTCGGCTCGTTCTCCCCTCCGGTCACCGGTGGCGTGCAGCGGCCGTAGTGGAAGCAGAGCAGGTTCTGCGCCCATACCGCAGGGCGGTCGGCGTAAGGGGCCATCTGGGCTTCCAAGGCATCCTGTTCCGCTAAGGTCAGTTCGTCTTCTGTGCGGTTGTCCCCTGCCACGGTTTCCATCAGGTCGATCAGCGCCAGCATGCGGCCACGCTCGCCCATCTCGTCGCCCTTCATCACATGCTCCTGCGGGATGTTCTCCACCACATTGCGCGCGGCCTGCCATTCGCCCACCTGCAGGTAAGTGATCGCCTCGGCATAGCGCGCCCCTTGACTGCGCACCTGCTGCCACACCATCCGCAAGCTGTCAAGCGGGTCGTTGATGCTGTCCTTGCTGAGCTCCTCCAGCCAGAGGTTGGCGGCCTGGGTCATCTCGGTGTGGTGGTCGGCCAAGGTGTTCTCCAACTGGGTGCGGAAGGTCTTGGCATTCCAGCTGGCCACGATGCTGGCGACCATGCTCGGCGTCATGGGATACAGGGCCTCGAACTCCAGCCATTTGATGAAGCCCTCCTTCTTGGTGGCATCGGGGTTGGCGATGCACACCTCCGCCTTCATCGCCATGGGAAAGCCGGCCTTGTTCACCACGTCCTTCAGCACATCCGCCGTAAGGAAGGGGCTCTTGCCGAGCAGGTAGGCACGTAGATCCCAGGCATCCTGGGGCCAGCTGGTCATGATCTCGGTGAGCACCTCGTCCCGATTGCCGCCATCGATCAACTGCTGGTAGAGGTAGCGCGTATTGCCGTAGGCGAGCTTCTCGTCCACCACGGCCTGGGCCAGCATGCCGGGGGTAGGCCCGGGGCCGGGCACGCGCACAAGGCGGCTGGCGCAATTGTTCGCGGGTCGTGGGATCGGCACGCCGTTCACCTCGTTGCTCTCGGTAACACAGGCGCCCGTGACGGGATCAACCGTGACGTAGATGGGCTTGTAGGGCAGATCGGGGTTCGCCCACCAATAGCTGATGTGGTTGTTCGCGCAATGGTCATTGGCGAAGTCGATGCGGCCCGGCTCCTGATCGAAGGTGTTGTCCGCAGGGCGGTTGGAGCGGCCTTGGTTGGTGCGAATGGACTGATCCTCAGCATCACCTCCACCGCTTACGAAGCGGGCCCAGAAGTTCGTGGTGTTATCCGTGTTCTGGTTACATTGGAAGTGCAGGCCCTTCACGGCACGCTCATCCAGGTCCACACACTGACCTTCGCCGATGTAGCCGCGCTCCAAATTGGTGGCGCTGTTGCGGAACACCATGTCGTTGTGGTCCTTGCTCAGTCCGATCACGATGCCCTCGGTGGGGTTGGTGCCAGCTTGCACCAGCGTATTGTCCTCCACGATGAAGCCGTAGCCGCTGAAGCTGTAGATGCCACGATGTCGACCGAACCAAGCGGGGAATTCATCCGGATTCGTGAGCGGCACATTCCGACTCCCTAGCGAGAAGTTGTTACGCTTCGCCACGAAGCCGATTACCCCACTGCTGTACACCCCGCAGATGTTCTTGCTGAAGGTGGCGCGGTCCACGGTGAAGTTGCGCAGGGCGTTGGGGCCACCGAGGGCGTGTATGCCGTGATCGAGTCCCTCGAACAGGGTGGGCAGCACGTTAGCGGCTGGGCAGTCCTGCCCCAAACCGATAATGGCATTGCAACCCGGCCACACCTTGAACTCGCTCTCGTAGCTCTCGATGCCGTAGCCCAGGCGCAGGCTGCCCAGCGGGTTGGTGCCACTGGCGTACCAGGCATCGGCCACGGTGTTCTTGAAGGTGCATTGCTTGAACTGGATGCCGTTCACGCGATCGAGGCGGGCGTGTGCTGTGAAGGTGAAGATCCCCCCTTGCGGTTGCGACAGGTGGAAATTGGTGCGCGTGAAGCGGCTCTGGTTGGGTGCTGGCAAGGCCCCCCCGGTGCTCCAGGACCACGGGTACTGGCGGAAATCCACACCGCGCTCGCAATTGCGAACGGTTCCGCCGTTCATGAGCACCACGCCGCCGCCCTCGTAGGGCGAAGCTTGGAGGCCGGTCTGTGCCGCGCGGCGGCTCACGAGTACACCGATCTGCGCATTCTCAATGGTGGTATTCACCGCATTGAGCTTGCCCTGATAGGTCGGGATCTGGTAGATGCCTGTGCTGATCTGGGTGTAGAAGGCATTGCCCCAGACCTCCACGCCCGGCCAGCGCGCCTGATAGCAAGCGGTACCGGTCAGCGTGCAGTTGTTCAGGTCCAAGTATCCGCCGGGCTTCACGATCACCTTGGCGTTGTTCGTGAACCGCCAGGTCATATTGCTGGCGAAGAGGCGGCCGCCGGGCTCCACCACCACATCGCAGTTGAAGACCACGGTGCTGCTGCCGGGCTGTGCTTCATTGTTCGCACCGTTCCAGTTGCTCTGGCCTGCGGTGCGGGTGTAGCCCCCAGCGACAGCGCCGGGCACGGTCTGGAAGTAGGAGCAGCAGGTGGCCAGATTGCCGGCCGAGAGGTGGGTGTCGCCCTGCACAGCAGCATTAAGGAAGCGTGGCTGGTAGTTGCCGGAGGCCTCACCCGGTGGGTCAACATGGAGCGGAGGGTAAGCGCTACTGATCGCAGTGGGATTCACCGAGATTGTACCTGGGACAGCCGTGTTCTGGAAGGAAGCAACTCCGCCTGCATGGGGAATGTAGATCGCTTCTGCCGCTCCTGACCCAGCATTGCGGTACATGCGGGAGCGCACGTAGGCCTGCAGACCAGGCACCTGGGCCGATGCATCGGTGATAATGCCAGTGGCGAACTCGATGTGGGCGAGCTTCGGCTGCCAGGAACTGCAATCGGTAGTGGTCTCCGCGAGGTACCATGCGCCGTTGGCACTGGGATCCAGCGCGCAGCCGGCCAGGCCTCCTGCGCTGTTGCCGCCTGGTCCGCCGCAAGGGTTCGGCAAAGGGTCGATCAACCATCCCTGAACCGAGCCCGGCACAAGCATGCCCGAACTTCCATTGAACCGCATGGCGAGCATGTTGTAAACGGGCGGCAAGGGCGACTGGAAGGGAAAGGCCTGAAGGCCCTGACTGCCGGTCATCACCAACCTGATCTCCCCGCTAGCGGTCAACCGCGCATCAGCATCCCGGTAGTACTGCTTACTGGTGAGCGGGTCGTTCGTTGAATACGTGGGCAGATATCCAAGCCCCGACACCGGCGATACCAAGGTGACACCGTTCGCCGTGATGCGATAAACGAAGGTCTTGGTGGTCATGATCGCGAAGAGGAAGGACGGGGCGTTCGGTCCTGCTCCTTGCACCACACGGAGCATGGGCGACTGGCTTTTGCCGTTCGGATCGATGGGCAGCTTCGCTACTACCAAGCTGTTTGGTGCCGTCGGATCGATGAGGTAGTCCGAACCGAATTCCCAAGCCGCGAGGCCCGGATAGCGCCCTGCCGCCTCGAAATCGAGCAACCCGATGAGCCGGCCTCTGAACGAATTGCAGGCACCCGTCTGCTGGAACCGAGGATTCGGCTCATTCATGTCCAAAACGGATACCTGCACATGCGAGAAGTCGTATGTGGCTGAGCGCGGAACAGCGCTGAAGAGGTAGTACACCCCGCACTGGCCGGGCATGGGTACGCTGACGAATTCGAGGACTCCCGGCGCCAAGCACTGGCCGCAGGTCGCACTTCGCGCATCCGCGATCAGATATCCATCCCCATCGTACAGGTTGCCATCCACCTCGAAGAAGATGAGCTGGCCGCTGCCGTTGGTGCGGATGTGCTGGGAGTAGCGGGCGGCCTGGCCGTTGTAGCCCAAGGCTCCGCCGGGCGCAGGCAAGGCCACTGTACTCCCGGGCGCGCCCAGCATGTTCGTCCAATTGCCACTGCCATTGCTCGCTGCTGTGGAGGTAATCCACGCATCGGCCTGCCCCATCACCTCCATCCCGCCCCAGCCGCACCATGCGGCCAGGCTTGCTGCAAAGGCAGCGGTTCGTCCCGCTTTCCAGCGGGATGACATCGTGTTTCTCATGGTCCAACGGGTTTTGGGTTAAGGCCGGTGTTGGCCTTGCCCAAACCTTTCGGACCAGGAGCCGCAACTCCACGCAACCGCGTTGCGGATCTGTTGCGAAAGCGTGCGCCCGTTGCGCAATAGCGCCTTCCTCTCCTCAATCGGGATGCGCCACTCTCCGCTACCGGGTTGCGAATCCACCCTCCCTGCGCTATGTTCAATCCGCCGTATGGCGCATCCTATTCCGTATCATGTCGTCCTCCAAGGCGGCGCGCTTCACCCCTTCCGCATGCCATGAGCCGATTCCCGGAACGATTCAAGGAGCTCCTGCTCTCCCTGGGCCTCACGTTGAAAGCGGCCGGCGAGCGCTTGAGCATGGATAAGAGCAACGTGTCGCGCCTGTTGCGCAACCCGCATCCGAAGCCGCACCTCCTCGCCCGCATCAAGAAGGCCTTCGGCGTGGATGCGGAGCGCTGGGTGCATGAGGATGGCTCCCCGGCCGCGGCACAGGCCGAACCCTCTGCGGATGAGCAGTTGCGCATCGTTCACCTGGAGAGCTCCGACGCATCGCGGCGGAAACCCAAGGACAAGCGGAAGCACCGCAAGCGCAAGGCCTTTCTGCGCGCCTTCGAGGAGTACTTGCGCCTAAAGGCGAAGCAGGATGACTGGAAGCGCGAGAAGAAGCGCCGGAAGCGTGATTATAAACGGCCAAACGATTCGGACAAGCCGCTCAAAACGAAACGCACAGATCAAAGTCGCCCGATTGCAGCCTTAGGCTTCCAAGCCTAGGCAATGCTCATCAGCCAAACCACTGCGTGGCTCGATTGCCTCACATCCAATGGCTCGTGGCTCGTACTGTTGACCTCTGTGTGTGTCGGGAAGTCAGCGCCAGGATGTGCGGGTCCTGCGATAAAGGCATTGCTGCCTGGACCACCTGGACGATAGTACTGAGGCGATGGAAAGGTAATCGCATGGTTGTGAGGCGGAAGGTTGTCGGCGCCAATCGTCACCATGTCTGCACCTACGCGCTCACCCACATCGCTATTGCCGGCCAGCCCTGCATAGGGCGCTGGCGCCCCTGAGCTTGGCACATTCGTGGCTCCGACCACTACCATGCCGCGCAGATCTGGTGTGCCGTTGAGGCCGTTACAAACTGCCCAGCCCTCCATGGGGCCAAGGCCGAGCCCCGTGGCGCTGAAGTCATCCATCGGCCCAGCATAGGGAACGATGCCGAACTTGGGCGTAAGGCGCCCCTTGAATCGCAGCCTGTCCAGTTCGATCTTGCGCGGCGCCGAGATAGCCATGTACTGCGTTGGGTACACGCTCGCCGTGCGCATCCTGGCATGGCGCCGACGCAGCACGTAGTCGGTCTGGCCGTCGTTGTTCAGAACTGGCGCCACGTCCACGCCGACATCCAGCACCTCAATGAAGACCACCTGCGAGGCTGTCTGTACCACTGAGTGCGGGTCCACAGGCATCACCTCGCCCTTGTAGCACACGTGGCCGGCTGTGATGCTGTGCAAGGTGCTGGTGCCAGATGGCGTGCTGGTGATCACAGCGCCCTGGATGAAGAAGTCCTGCGAGAGCGCGATGTAGTCGGCCAAGGCTGCACGCAGCGCCTGGTCCATGCTCTCAGCGATGTAGTCCATGTGGCGCCAGTAGGGCGCCTGGGTGCCCTCGCGGGGTTTGAATCGGTTCATCCGTCTTCGTATTGCGGGTCGATGGTGGTGGATGGCGGCGTGTTAGCCGGGAAGCTCAGCCCAGGGTAGAGGATGATCTCCACGGTGCTGTCATCTGGAGCATAGCGCCGAATCGCGGGCCTCCTGCCTGCGTAGCGATACAGGTCCAGCCGCTCGAACATGCCTTGCGCATTGAAGCTGATGCTGGCCGGCACATGCACCAGGAATTCGTACAGATAGGGCTGAGGCACAGCACCATCCGGCAGGTAGTAGTAGCCTGTGAGGTTGCCCTCGGTGGACATGGCGGTGCCCGCCAGCTGGCCATCATCGGCATGATAGAGCACGGGGTATTGATCCACCACGGTGATGTAGATGCGGCTCAGCAGTGCGTCGTAGTGCATGTTGAGCATGCGCTCTAACGAGTGTTTAAGGCCATTGAAGCGGTACTCCGCCAGTATCACATCCGTGCGCCAGGCGAGGAAGTCCTGGTGCATCTTCGCCAGCCAGCTCACCAGCACGCGCGCCCATGCCAGCATGCGCGGACGGCGCAATGCCGTGGGCATGAAGCGCTTCGTGAGTTTGGTGGTGTCGAAGGTGTAGAACATCAGACGTTGCCTACCTGCCAGGCGAGGGTGCTGGTGACGGGGTAGCTCGGGTCAACAATGGCGTGGCCGGCGTAGGTGAAGTGCGCCCTGGGCACTTCCACCCACGGCCCGGTTGTGCGCACCTCAACTTGAGCGAGCCGCACGTCCACCACCCCTTGCGCCCTGAGCATGGCCGCCTTCAGATCGGTGTTGCGCACCACGCCGCCGAACGCCAGGGTGCGGAGGTACTCTCGCAGCTCATAGTTCACGGCGGCCTGTACGGCAGACAGGGTGGCCTGACCATCGTAGACCACCGAGCCAGTGATCCGTAGGCGGTCGGCCGGCGCCGTGAGCACCTGCACCTGCACCGGAGGCCGCAGCTCTTGGAAGTAGTCGTTGACGGCGAGCAGCTCTTCCGTGGTCAGCGGCTGCAGCCCAGTGCCGGCCTGCTTGGCCACCTTCACCACCACGGTGTTGGCCAGCTCCACAACGGCGGCATGGGTCACGATCCGCGCCGCAGGGTCATCCGTGGCATAGCCGGCGTCCAGGTCGGTGAATTGCAGCACATGACCCATCTGGAACCGCTTGGCCTTGGCCACGAACCAGCGCCGCGTGCCGAAGTGCCCATCCTTGGCCAGGGCCTCGGTCTCCACCCGGAATCGGTCCCAGAGGTCCTGCTGCAGCTTGGCGCAATAGGCGAAAAGCCGCATGAGCAGGCGATGGATGTCAACCGTGCTGCCGCTGTTGAGCTGGGCCTGAAGCTGGGCGGAGCTATCTGAGTTGGGCGCCAGACCGGCGAGGGCCGCCTCAGCCGTGGCCGCCTGGGCCATGTGGTCGTAGATGGTCTCGGTCGTGGTCATGTCATGGAGTGCTGATGAGGCCTGCGTTGATGACCACCTCCTTGCCGAGTGTCGAGAAGATGGTCAATAGGTAGCTCTCGCCCACGCCGATCGTGGTAGGCAAAGTCACCCCGTTCAGGCGGCGCCAATAGGCGCTATCCCAGGTCAATGTGCCTCCGCTCACGGCCCTCACCGTCATGAACCACAGGCTGCCTGGCACATGACTGGCCACCTTCATGGTGGCATTGGCGCTCACGGTCACATCCACCGCACAGCTGCCTGCGTAGTTCACCACCACATCGCCCGGTGCATTCACGGCGTAGGCGCCACCTGCATTGCCCAACCACCGCAGCGGACCTCCCGTCTGCGTCATTGCGGAGTAAGTGGTCGCACCTGCCGCTGTCACTGGGCCAAGCCCTGGAGTGCTCACTGCCAGGTCGAGGTCGTAAATGGACCATGAGCCGGTCGTTCGCATCAGTATCGCCGCGTAGTCGCGGAAACGCATGGTATCGCCATCCTGCACATTGATGAATGTCCATCCGGTCGCGATGCGCTCGGCCAGGCTGCCCTCATACCCGGCGAAGTCGCCGCTGGCGGGTGCATCGATGGCGTAGACGTAGCCGATCGGCTCGCCCCCTGCCGGCTCTGTGGCGATGGCGTCCACTGCCTGGCGCCAGGCGTTGCGGGTGGCCAGCAGGCGCCTGAGCTGCATGGCGCTCACCTCACCAGGCCCGCCCTGGTCCAGGTACTGGTCGCGATTCCTGAAGTGGGCCAGCTGCACCGCATTGATCTCCTGCCAGACTAGGCCGTTGGTGCCAGGCTGCGTGCCCAGGCTATCGGTGGGGCTCACGAACAGCCAGAGCTTGCCGCTGTGCTTCACCACGGTTTCTACCCCGCCGGGGTAGTTGGTGCCACCGCTCCATGCCGGAAAGTCGTTCACGGTCTGGCCCGGCAGGCTGGCCACGATGTTCAGCAGGCTGTTCACGGTGGTTACCAGCACATCCTGGTGCCGCTGGCCCGTGATCTCCTCATTGCCGTTCGGCGCGATCTGCAGCAGGATGTGCGCGAGCAGCTCGCTGGCGGTGTTGAATACAGGCGGGGGCATCGTTAGGTGATGTTGTGGTCGTCGTTGAAGTCGTTGTTGTGGTCGCCTCCTGGGCCTAGCGTGGGGCCATCATCGTCGATGCTGGTGGCGGGCACCACGCCCAGCTTGCGCATGGCCATGTACACCTCGGGGCTGCTCGGCGTGTCGCGCACGAGCAGCGCCATGCCCGCCTCCAGGTCGGTGCTGAATCCGTCCGCGAGCAGGGCCTCGTTGTCCAGCAGCAGCTCGCGCACCCCGTTCAGGCTGCCGTACTCCTGCAGGGCGATGTCCTCCAGGCACTGGCCGGGTTGCACGGTCACCGTCCTAGCCATGGCTCATGATGTTTACCCCGGCCTTGACATCGCGCAGGCTCTTGCCGTCGCGCTCCAGTTGGGTCTTGAGCAGCCTCTGCAGAGCGGTGCGCGTGATACGCGAGTTGGTACGCCGCACCAAATCGCAGCCGGCAAGCGGGTCGTGTCGCCATTCACCCTTGCACGTCTTCAGGAGGAGCTCGACCTCCTGAGTATAGGTCGCCCCGACCAGCAGGGTGCCGGACCGGATCACCAGGTCCCCATCCGAGCCCAGCAGAAGGCCACGCTCATCCATGGTGCACCACGGTATTCTGCAGAGCCTGGCTCTGCGTGGGCGTGAGCAGCCCTGCGGCCCAGGTCGCAGCCGCTGCCTTCAGCGCCGCCCCACCATCGCTGGGCACAGGCACCCAGGCTGCGAGCACCTGCTTCAGGGTGTTCAGGTCCTGCTCCAGGGTGTTGAGGCGGCTGGCCACCTGGTCGGCGAGCACCAGCCCGCCATGCGCATCGCCATTGATGTGCCGCCGTTCCACGCGCTCGGCCATCAACAGGAATGCGGCTGTCGGCTTGTTCTCCACGATACCCAGCAGCACCTTGCTGCCCGCCAGGGGCACCACCAGGTCTCCCTCACCGCCTATGCCCAGCAGCACATCCTCGTAATCGAGGCCCTCGCGCGTGGCCACCATGGTGCCATCGGACACATTCACGCTCGCGCACGTGGCCCACACGGTCTGCACAGGCACATGGCCCTTCACCTGCGCGATGATGGCACGCTTCAGCTTCTCAAGGCTGTCCATTGCTGCGCCAGTTTGATGTCACGCTGAAGGCCGTCGGAGCCGAATGTCACCGTCACCGCTTCGGCGAGGTACTCTCCATCGCGCTCTGGATGATCGGAGCTGGTGATGCGCACCTTGTCTCCGAACTGGACGAAGGGGATGCCGAACGCCTTGAACCCGCCTTCGTAGCCATCGTACTTGAACTTATCGATGTCGGCCGTGGCCAGCTTCTTCAGCTCCTCCGTGGAGCTGATGCCGTAGTAGTTCAGCGTGCGTTGCTCGCCGTCAGGGTCGCCCACCTCTACCTCGATGCTGCTGCCATCGCGCTTGATGCTCTTCGCTGTCACCTTCAGGCTCACCTCATCCGCCGTGCGGTACTTCAGGTCGCTGCTCTTCACGTTCTGCTCCATGCGGTAGCTCACCGTGCGCGCCTTCGCGTCAAACAGCACACCGCAGAATACGGTATCTCCCTTCAGGTACGTCACCAGGCCGAACTCATCCTTCAGCGCGCCCAACGCATCGGCCTTCCGGGCTCTCTCGATGCGCAAGGGGCCTATGGTGGCATCCATGGCCTCCACCTGGAAGGAATCGCCCACCAGGTCGCGCACCACGCTGGGCACATGGGCCTGGCTGTACGCCTTGCTGAAGGGTTGCCGCAGCAGCTTCCAGAGCTGGTCACGGCATTCGATGATGATGGGGACGTCGGCGCCCACGGAGGTGACAAACCCCCGGAAGTCCACCTCGCGCAGGTCGCCGTCGTACCCCATGCTGATCACCACCTCGTCGCCACGCCGTAGCGTGTCCTTCAAGGCGGCGCGCCTGAACTCAGGCACGTTCTTCGGTAGCGTGATCGTGGCAGCCTGGCACAGGTCGTGCACGCTCGTGCGCACCTCAATCGCGCTCACGCGGTGCAGCTCCAGGGCGCTGCGCCGCTCATTGGCGGGGAATAGGATCCGGCAGCACATCGCCAGCGTCATGCCTTCGTTCCATTGCGGCGCTCGCGCGCCTTGTTCCATGCCCAGGATCCCGCAGCTCTCGCGACACCACCGACGAAGCCGCACGCTGCTGCCACCGCCAGGGCCTGCCATACGTCAGGGTTGGCCAGCCAGCTCAGCATGCCGGCGCCGATGCTCAGCGCGATCATGACGATCGGGTGGTCGTGGTGGTGCTCGGTCATTGGATCAGCAGTTCAATCGGCGCATCGCTGTCGCACTGCATCTGGTAGCCAACCATCCTGGGCTTGCCAGGTATTTGAGTGAAGCTCAGGCTCCGGATCACCAGCCGGTCGATGCCCTTGCGCGCCAGCACATCGCTGTCCACGGCGATGCTGTCGGCGAGCGCCGCGTAATCATTGAGCCACTCCTCCATGTCCTCCACGGTGCTCACGCCCTGCGGATGCTTCTCTTCGTCCAGGATGATGCCGCTGATGCGGATGTCCCAATCGCCGCTGGTGAACACCTCCTTCACGCTGCTGCTGCTCGCGCTCACCTGCGTCTTCACGATGCTCTTGCTCAGCGACAGCTCCATCACGCTGGTGATGGGCAGGCGGAAGTCGCTCATCTGGCTCTCCGTGATGCGGCCCCGTGAATCGTAGTGCCGGTAGGTGCCGCCCAGCAGCGTGATGGGGTGCAGTATGGGCGTGCCGATGCTGCTCATCACCGTCACCTGGTCATCCGGCACCACCTCGATGCCGGCGAAGCTCACCGGAGCCGGTGCGGCCCCGTCCGCAGTGCCCGCGCTGGGAAACCGGACAGGTGCGGCGATGCCGTACAGCACACCGAGCAGCCCCGGCAGCTGGAAGGTGGGGTTCCCCACGGGTATGCGCTGCGGCAGCTGCATCAGCCCATAGCGTATTGCGCGTCGTTCAACTTGTTCACGATCGCGGCCACCACGCGGTCTGCCGCATCCCTGGCGCCCATGTTGCCATCGCGCGGCAGGTTGAATACGTTGCTCATCTTGATGTTCATGGTGATGCTGCGCCCGCTGCCCTCGCTGCCGCCCACCGTAACACCCTTGCCATCGGCTGCTCCACCAGCTGCGCCCAGGAGCGAGGCGGCGCCCACGTTCTCGCCAGGCTTCTCCTTCGGCGCCACGTCGAGCGCGTTCAGCTTAGCCTGCGCCCGGCGCTCCATGCTGGCCCGGAACCCCGCGCTGCCCTTCTCCGCACCGGCCGCATAAGCCGCGCCCATGCGCTGGCCGGCTTCAACGAACTTGTCGGGCGTGTCCAGGATGCCATTGAAGGACCGCTTCAGCACATCGATCTGCTGAGCCGCGCCCTCCTTGATCAGGTCCCAGTCGAACGTGAACACGCCCTCCAGGACCTTGCCCGCGCCTTGGGCGGCGTCGACGATCGCTCCGAAGACATCGCGCACCACCTCCCAGCCGATGGTGAAGCCCTCCTTTATGGAGTACCACATGCCCATGATCACGCGGCGCAGGCCCTCACTATGCTCGGCCACCCAAGCAAGGGCCTCAGCGAATGCTCTGAGCACTACTGCGATCACTCGCCAAACCGCAGTGGTGGTGAACTTGAGCACCTCGAACACCCCTTTCACGACATCGCGCAGCGTCTCCGAGCTGTTCCACAGCTCGCGCATGGATTCCATCATGGACCCGAACGCCTCGCCGACCAAGGCCCACAGCTCGCCCAGGATGTCCATCACCGCGCCGAACACCTGCTCGCCGATGCGCTGCAGGTCCTCGAACACGGGGCGCACCTTGGCCCACAGCTGCAGCACCGCGTTGCGAAAGCCATCGCAGTTGCGCCAGGCATAGACCACTGCGGCCACGAGCGCGCCGATGGCCACGATGACGATGCCGATGGGGTTGGCGGTCAACGCGGCGTTCCAGCTCCACTGCGCCGATGTGGCGCCCCGCACCGCACCCGTGGTAAGGCCCACCCACAGCGCCTTCATCTTGGCGGCGGCGCCCGCCTGGCCCTGCAGGATGCGGTTCCAGATGAGCTGGCGGTTGTTGGCCATCAGCGCCAGCGTGTAGGTGCCTACGGCGATGCCCACCACCTCGATGGCGCTGCGGATGGCCTCGCCATTCGCCAGCACCCAATCGAACGCCTTGTTCAGCCGCTCCAGCCAGCCGCTGGCCATCTGCAGCCCCGCGCTGAACATGGGTTCGAGCTTCTCGCCCATCTTGGTCTTGAACTTGTCCCAGGCGTCGCTCAGGTTGGACAGTCTGCCGCCCAGCGTCTTGGCCTGCAGCTCCATGAGGTTGGCGAAGGGCCCGGTTCCGGTGGCCAGGCCAGCGAGCGCCTGCTGCACCTGGCTGAAGGGGATGTCGAGGTTGCCGATGTTGCCAGCCATGTCCTTCACGGACATGCCGGTCACCTTGGCCAGCTCATCCAGCAGCGGCACGCCGGCCTCGGTGAACTGGCGCAGCTCGCCCCCTGTGAGCTTGCCTGCAGCCTTCACCTGCCCGAATGCGGTCATCAGCTGGGGCAGCTTGTTCATGCCCACACCGGCCGCTATGTTGCCCAGATTGGTGAGCGTGGGGATGATCTCATCAGCGCTCACCTGGTACGCCAGCAGCTGCGTGGTGGCCTCGCGCAGCTGGCCCAGCTCAAAGGGCGTGCTGGCGGCGAACTCCGTCACCTGTGCCGTGAGCGCGTCAGCGCGCTCCTTGCTGCGCAGCATCACCCGCATGCTGGTGTCGAACGATTGGGCTGCGGCGGCGGCGTCGAACACGCCCCGCCCAAAAGCCGCTACGCCGCCCACGGCGAACGCGCCGGCGACCGGCGCCACCAAGCCGCCGAAGAAGCCGCGCATCCGGGCAGCCGCCCCGCCCACCTTCTGCTCCATGGCGCTCGGGTTCACGCCATCCAGCTCGCGCTGGGTGGCCGCGATCTCCTTCTTCAGCTTCGTGATCTCGCCCACGCTCTTGGCCGTGCGCACCTGCTCGCCCAGGCTGCGCAGCTTGGCCTCCAGCTCCTGCGTCTTTTGCAGCGGCGCCATCAGATCGCCCACCACGCCGCGCATGCTGGCGTCGAAGGCGCCCTCCATGCCACCCACGGCGCCGGTCACCGCCTGCACGTTGCGCTGGAGGTCAGCGATCGCGCTGGCCGCAGCGCCATCCATCGCGATGGCGCCTCCGCTCACCCCCGCGAGCTGCTGCTGCAGCCTGGTGAGGTCGCCGAAGATCCCCTTGAGGATCGAGATGTCTATGGTGATCTTCTCGCCGGCCATCACTTGATCAATCCAAGTCGCCTGCCCAGCAGCTCGGCCTTGTGCTCAAGCAGCCAGGCGGCCTCTATCCATCGGTCCAGGAACTCCGCATCGCTCAAGGTGTCCGGGTCCAGGCCGAACTCGCTGCGCACCAGTGCGCGCCCCTTGCGCAGTTGGTCGGCGTCCGGGCTGGCGCTTATGCCCCGGCGCCGAACGGTTCCCCCACCTCGGCCTCCAGGATGCGGAACAGGCGGCTCACGCCGTTCATGGCGGCCACCTTCACCTCGTCGTCCTGGTCCAGGGCGGGGTCCACCACCAGCTTGCAGCTGTTGTAGATCAGCTCGCCTGCCGCCATGGGGTTGTTGGCGCCCACGCTGCCGGCCGCGCTCATGTCGGCCAGGCTCGGCTTGCGGAACAGGCCCACATGCGTGGCGCCGTCCTTCTCCACGCGCACCGGGTACACGCGGCCGTGCTTGCGCACCAGCTGCTGCAGCTGCTCATCGGTTACGCCGTCAGGAAGTCTCTTCGTCTCGCTCATCGGGGGTTGGGGATTGAATCGGCTCAGCGCACGTCCCAGTCGATGTGCGTGCAGAAGCACGGCATCTCCAGGTACACGCTCTTATCGTTCTGGTTCACCTCCTTGCCCAGGCCGGTGAACTGGAAGTTGCGGATGACGTCCTTGGTGGTGCGGCCGTTGCGGATGGTGAGCACCGGCACATCCGTGGGCGGGATGTCCTGCAGGCGCGAGCCGGGCGGCAGGCTGCCCAAGAGGCCCTCCACCTCCTCCTTCAGCAGGGTCATGCCGCACTCGGCGCTGTAGTTGCCGCGGCCGGTGCCGATGGGGAACTTGCCCGCCCCGTAAACGGCCTCCACCTCTTCGGAATCCTTGTAGCTGAGCTTGCTGATGCCCACGAGCTTGCGGCCGAGCAGCACTACCTCGTGCTGGTTCCAGCCGGAAACGGTGCCGAAGTTGTTGATGATCTGTGTGGCCATGGCTTAGGCTTGGGCGGGGTTCGTGAATCCGATCTCGGCCTCGATGGCCTTGGCGATGCCCTGCGGCACGATGCGCAGCCGCGTCACCACCTTGCCCTGGGCGATCACGTCCTGTTCGGGGTCGAGGGTGAAGGCATAGTCGGCGATTTCGCCCTCGGCGAGCAGCGTGTCGAGCTGGCGCTTGGCGGCGGCATCCCAATCGGCGATGGTGGCCGGCGCGATGCGCCCGGTCTCGGGGTCGATTCGCACGCGGCTGTTCATCTTGGGGATGAGGGCTCGGCGCACCATGCGCGCGCTCTCGTTCCAGATGCGGTTGGTGTGGATCGTGTTGAAGTCGTCGGTGACCGTGCTGCAGGTGGCGTCTCCGTTGAAGTACACGCCCTGGTAGCCCTCGTAGCGTCCGGCGTAGCCGTAGGCCTTGGCCGTGAGGTCGTCGCGCACGGCCTGCGTGAGGTCGTCGAACAGGCGGCCGTCGCTGAGGCCCGGCTTCAGCCAGCGGCCGCGCCGGGTGTCCACCAGGCTGTAGTTGGCCGCGCCCCGCGCGGTGCTGGGGTAGCGCTCCAGGGTCACGCTGCCCATGCTCTCGCTCAGCATGCGCACGCCGATGCTGCCCAGCACGGTGCCCACGGCGGCGCTCTTCAGCAGCGCGGCCTCGCCCACCGGCTCCAGGTAGCCCACGTCGCAGGCGGTGGTGATGTGCACCTGCGGCGCATCGGTGGCCTTCAGGTCCACCAGCGTGGTGCTGGCGGCGTAGCCCTCGATCACGATGGTGTCCACGTACACGTGGGCGGCCGCGCGCTCCTCGGCCCAGAGCTGGGCGGCGGCGCGGGTGGTGGCCACGAAGTCGGCGAAGCCGTTGGCCACCGTGATGGTGTCATCCGGATCAACGCCGAAGACCACGCCCATGTAGCGGATGCCGTTCTGCGCCGTGGCCATCGCCTGGTCGGCGATGTTGCCGCTGGCGAAGATGTTGGCGGGCGCCACGGCGTTGCCGTTCACCAGGTAGAGCTTGCCATCGGGATTGAGCCGGAAGAACTCGCTCACATGGTACCAGATCATCGCCGTGGTGTCCGGCGCAGCGTTGGCATCGCTGGAGGCGCTGAAGCCGAGCGCCTCGGCGTCGTCCAGGCTGTTCAGCTCATGGATGTCGCCCAGGCTCGATTCCGCCGTGGCGTAGCCCCTGGCCACCAGCAGCACCGCCACGTTGCGGTCGCTGGGAGCGGTCTGGCCCAGGCCGCCATTGGTCTTGAATATCGCGGGTCCACGGAAGCTCATGTGCGGTGCGTTGGTCGGGTGCGCGGTTTAACTGCTCTTCAATGGCGTTGAGGCCTGCTTACTTCTTGCCCTTCTTGCCCTTGGCGGGCACTTCATCGGCGGGCGCCTCCGCGCCCTCCCCACCCTCGGTCGTTGCGGTGCTTTCGGCAGGTTCAGCACCAGCCTCGGGCGCGGGGGGCGCGGCGGCATTGTCTTCACCCAGGTCGAGCTGTGCATTACGCGCAGCCTCGTTGATCACCTCGGCCACTTCGTTCTTGCGGCCCTTGCCGGCCATGGCGATCGCCTCGGCCATGCCCTCATCGTCGCGCTTCACCAGCACCGGCTCGGGCAGCCGGTGCATGCGGGCGTGGTTCACGGCCAGGCCCTGCACGTGCGGCATGAAGGCGTTGCCGTCCTCGGTCACGTACAGCTCCTGGATGGCCTTGTGCTGCGCGAAGCAGGCGGCGGCGGCGGCGATGATGGTCTTGCTATGGCTCATGTCAGCAGGGGGTTACAGAATCGTCCATGGGCGTGCTATGCGCACGGCCAGGCGGTACAGGGCCACCAGCACCAGCACGATGCTGATCAGCAGCGTCCACCAGGCCCATCGCGGGGTGCGCACCACGGTCTCGGTGCGCTGCTCCACCTCCTTGCGCGAGGTGGTCTGCTTGGTCCACTTGTGCCACAGGCGCAGCCTGATGGCCGCACTGTCGCACACGCAGGTGGCCGTGGCCTGGCCGCCACCCACCTGCAGCGTGCTGGTGGCGCGGCCCTTGCGCTTGGTCACCGTGCGCGGCGCATCGGTGCTGGTGGTTACCCGCACCGAATCGCGCACGGACCACACCGTGGTATCGCGGGGCACGTAGCGCACCACCACGCTGTCTCGCTGCTCCATGGTGCGTTGCAGCGTGAGCTTGGGCTTGCAGCCGGCCATGGCCAGCGCGCCCAGCAAGAGCAGAGCGGTGCGCATCGTCGTGGATGTAGTTGGTGATGGCGTAGACCTTGCTCAGCTCGCGGCGGCGTGCATACACGCCGTCGCCATCGCGGCTGCCGCCGCCGCTGGTGTTGCCCTCCAGGGTGCGGATGTAGCGGCCATCGCGCCCGGCCACCAGGCCGGCGTGGCCCACGCGGCCCAGCCGGGGGTAGTAAAGGGTGAACACATCGGCAGGCAGCGGGTCGCGGAGCGCCTTACGGGGCGTCCACACGCGGTCCTTGGCCACGGCGAAGGCTGGGCTCCAGGCGCTGCGCGGGTTGGACACGCCGCAGGCGCTCAGGTGGTAGCTCACGAAGGCGGCGCACCAGCTGCTGCGGGGCGGCGCCTGCACGTGGCGCTGGTAGCGCTCCACGGCGGGGCCGTCGTTGCTGCCGGTGAGCTCGCGCACGCCCACGTCGGCGCTGGCGCTGGCCACCACGCACTCGCGCATGCTGCCGGGCGCGCCGCTGGCATGCAGCAGCACCAGGCCGAAGAACATGATGGCGAAGAGGCGGAACACCATCTGCACCTTCTGCTCGCCGGTGAGCTTGTGGAAGTCGAACTGGTCCTTCATCCAGGCATAGGCGGCCGGCATGGTCACCCGCAGGCCCAGCCAGGCGAAGAGGCTGTAGATCACCATGCGCAGCACCGTCCAGCTCACCGTCTCGGTCTCGCTGCGCAGGTCGTACAGGTTGGGGGCGTCCTCCGGCCCGGTGCTCCAGTAATGCAGGCCCAGCCAGCGCACGGCCAGCAGCACCAGGCTCAGCAGCAGCAGGGCCACCAGCTCCTCCTTGTATCGCTTCAGCTCACGCATGGTCCGGGTCTTCAACGGTCGTTCAATCGGCGTTCAGCCCGGCTCACACGTTGGCGCTGATCAGGGCGCCGAAGCCGGTATTCTTGGTGGGCAGCGTAATGCTGTAGAGGCGGTAGCCGGCCACGCTCTCGCGGTACTCCGGGTTGGTGGCCGCGTCGCGGTAGTAGAACTTCAGGTCGCCCTGGGCCACGAAGCTGCGGCCGGGGATGAAGGCCACCGTGGCCTGGCGGTCGCCGGAGGCACCAGCGGCGCCGAAGGCCTTCTTGGCGCCGGCGGCGTTGAACACCGGCGCGTTCACATACTTGAAGGTCTCGAAGCCGTAGTAGTTCGGCAGGATGAGGCCCTCCTTGGCGTTGTGGTACGGCAGGGCGAAGCTCAGGTCGGCCAGCAGCAGGTCGGCGCAATGCACCGGGGCCAGCACCAGGCGACGGCCCAGCTGCGGAACCCTCAGGTTGTCCAGCGCCAGCTGCAGGCGGATGATGTCCGCCGGAACCAGGCGGCGGCGGCCGGTGCCATCATCGGCGCCGGTGGTCTCCAGCACCGGGGTGCTGCCGGTGTCGCCGCTCACGCACAGGCTGTGCAGGGCGTGGGCCATGATCTGCTCCTCCAGCGTGTCGCGGTGCTGGCGCACCACGCTGCCCACCTTGTCGTACGGCAGGGCGTAGAGCTCGTCGTCCGTGATTTTGGTGTTGGTGGTGTCGTACTTGTTCAGCGCCACGGCGATGTTGTCATCGGTGCGCTGGGCCACACTGATGGGGTAGGTGGTGTTGTTGATGAGCACCGTGGGGTCGGCGCCGATCTCCGTGATGTTGATCACGTTGTTGCCCACGTACTGGTCCTTGCGCGGCACGCCGGCCAGGAACTCGCCATAGGCGCGGAAGCGCTCCACCATGGCCGTCTCCCACATCTGGCGCAGCACCACGGCATGCGCGCCGGCGGGCAGCTGCACGAAGCTCATGCCGATGCTGGCGCCCAGACAGCCGAGCGTGGCCAGCGGCGTGCTGATGTCCGCCGCGTAGGCGATGGCGGTGCCCACGATGAGGCAGAGGGCCAGGCTGAAGAGAAGGTTGACGATGGTCTTCATGGTGCGGTCGGTTCGGCTTGCGGTTGTTGTGCTTGCTGGTTGCTGGTTGCTCGTTGCTCAGGCGGTGGGCAGCGTGGGCTTCACGCCGTAGTGGGCCTCGTAGAGGGCGGCGAACTTCTCGGGGTCGCTCTTCATCAGGGCGTGCAGGCCCTTCAGGTCGCGGTCGGCCCAGGTGGGGTAGTCCCACGCCTCGCGGCCCTTGGCCACGGCCGCGCCGGAGCCAGGGGTGGCGGGCTCGGTCTTCAAGGTGGCCACCGGGGCGATCGCCTCCAGCTCGGCCTTCGTGGCGTCGAAGTCCGCATTGAACTTGCTCTCAAAGCCCTTGCGGTGCGCCTCGGTGATGCGCTTCTCGGTGATGGCCTTGTCGATGAGCGCCTTCACCTCGTTGGCGCGCAGCTGCGCGGCGGCCTCCAGGTGCCGCTCGTTGGCCTCCTTCAGCTGCTTGGCCTTGGCCAGCACTTGTTCTTCGGTGGCGCTCTCCGGCATGCCGAGGATGGTGCGCAGGGCTTTGATGTCCATGGTCGGTTGATTGGGTGCCGCGCTCGCGGCGATTTTGAGCTTGTCCTTGGGCGCGCCCATGGCCGCCAGTGCGTTCACATCCTCCTCGGGCATGGGCTCGGCATCGGCAATGCCGCTGATGAAGCCCTGCGCCAGCGCCTCCTGGGCGGTGAGCCACACGGGGGCCTTGGCCCAGCGCTTCTCGATCTCATCCTCCGTCAAGCCAGCCCGTTCTGCATAGAGGGCGCGGTACTGCGCGGTGAGGTCCTTCAGCAGCTTCAGCTGGCTGGCCACCTGCTCCTCGTTGCCATCGAAGCTGCCCTCGGGCTTGTGGTACATCCACATGCCGTTGCTGGCCATCTTGAACTCGGCCAGGTGCAGCGCGATCATGGTGCCTGCGCTGGCCACCATGGCGCCGCCGCTGCCGGTGAGGGTGCCGGGGAAGCGCTTGATCGCGTTCACGATCTCGTTGGCCTGGAATACATCGCCGCCGCGCGTATTGATGTACACGTGCGCATCGCGCACGCCCGATCGCACCAGGCCATCCACCTGCTGCTCGAAGTCATCGGCCGTGTTGCTCCACCCGGTGATGTCGCCCACCACGCGGATCACGGCCTTGCCATCGCGCGCCTCGCACGTGATGCTCAGCGGGCGCTGGGCGCGCCCGGCGGGGGCGGCCATGGCCATGAACTGGGCTGCGGTGGTGCGGCGTTGACGCATCGGCGGGCCAAAAGTGGAGGCGTCGGAAAGCCGCGCCAAATCAGAAAGTCATCATGACGCAGCGCCGCCCGGCAGCATGGTTAACATGGTGCGCGCGCGCGCGCCCTGCCCGCCACTTTTGGGCCATGGCAAAGCCGCAGCAGCGCAAGCTGGCCCGCGTGCTCTTCGTGGAGCAGGGCCTCAACCGCAAGGCCATCGCCGAGCGCCTCAAGGTGCGCGAGAAGACCGTGGGCGACTGGGTGAAGGAGGGCAACTGGGAGGCCCTGCGCACCACGCGCGTCACCAGCAAGGACAGCGCCATCGCCAACCTGCAGCAGCTCATCAGCGTGCTCACCCAGCAGCGGCTCGACATGCAGGCCGACCAGCAGGCGGACGCGGCCGAGAAGGCCCGCCTCACGGACGAGATCTCCAAGCACAGCAAGGCCCTGAGCGAGCTGCGCGAGGAAGGCGAGGTGACCCTGAGCGCTCGTGTGGTGGTGATGCAGTGGGTCTTCACCGAGCTGGAGAAGCGCCACCCCAAGCTCTTCGCCCAGCTCCTGGAGTTCCAGGAAGATCTGCTGGAGCAGGCCGCCGCCATGCACGCATGAGGAACCACTACATCATCCGCTACGAGCTGCCTGGGCACACCACCGGCATGCGCACCCTGGCGGTGACCCTTCCGGTGGACAGCACCACGACCGCCGATGACGTGCTGCTGGGCCTTCAGCGCGCCGTGGCCCGCCAGGAGAAGGTGAGCGAGCGCCTCGGGCTCGAGCTCATCCGCTTCCACCTCATCAGCCTGGTGCACCACGTGGCATGAGCAAGGCTGCACAACGCAAGCGCGCGCAGGGCCTCATCGAGGCCTACCGGCAGCGCCTGGCCGCCATCAAGCAGGCCGGCGGCCTGCGCCTGGGCGAGAGCGGCACCGACCAGCAGCAGCGCATCAAGCGCGTGCTGGCCGACCCCGTGGCCTTCGCCGAGGAGTACTTCCCCCACTACTGCCAGGCCAAGAGCGCGGACTTCCACGCCCAGGCCGCGCGCCGCATCCTGCGCGGCAAGGACATCCGCATCGTGCTGCGCTGGGCGCGCGCCCATGCCAAGAGCGTATGGGCCGATGTCATCATCCCCATCTGGCTGTGGGCGCGCGGCGAGCCCATGTATCTGGTCATCATCGGCAGCAGCTTCGACAAGGCCAAGACCCTGCTCAGCGACGTGCAGGCCGAGTTCGAGGCCAACGAGCGCCTGCTCTACGACTTCGGTGAGCAGCAGATGGCCGGCACCTGGCAGGACGGCCACTTCGCCACGCGCGGAGGGTTCGTGGGCCACGCCCTGGGCATGGGCCAGAGCACGCGCGGCATCCGCCAGCGTGCGCTTCGGCCCACCTACATCGTGCTCGACGACTGCGAGACCCGCCAGCTCTGCAAGAACCCCAAGCGCCTGGGCGAGATGGTGCAGTGGGTGGAGACCGACGTGCTCGGCACCATGGACGGACCCCTGCAGCGCCTGGTGATCGCCAACAACCGCTTCGCGCCTGACATGATCCAGGTGCGCCTGTTGGAGAAGCACACGGACTGGGTGCTGAACGAGGTGAAGGCGTACGATAAGGCCACCTACGCACCGGCCTGGCCCGCCAAGTACACCGCCGACTACTGGCGCGCCAAAGAGGCCGATGGCAAGCTGGCCGCGCACGCCGAGTACCTCAACGAGCCGCACGTGGAGGGCACCATCTTCACCGACGAGCTCTTCAACTACGGCACCCCGCCGCGCATCGACCGCTTCAAGAAGCTGGTGGCGCACTGGGACGTGGCCTACGCCGGCACCGCCACGGCCGACTACAACGCCGTGCGCGTGTGGGGCCTGGATGCCGACAACCGCTACTGGCTGCTGGCCACCTACTGCAAGCAGAGCAAGATGCGCGGCGCCATTGACTGGATGATCGCCTACGACCGCGCCCTGCCCGCCAGCGTGGTGGTGCACTGGCAGTACGAGAGCCAGTTCTGGAACGAGGAGCTGCAACGCACCCTGGACGAGGCCTGCCGCGATGCCGGCCACCAGCTGCGCATCAGCCGCGCCGAGCTCAGCAAGGCGCATAAGTACGACCGCATCCTGAGCCTGCACCCCTACTACCAGAACGGCCGGGTGTGGTACAGCGAGAAGCTCAAGGGCCTGGGCGACCATGAGGTGGGACTGGCCCAGCTCAAAGGCATCGAGCCCGGCTACAGCGGCCACGACGATGCCCCGGATGCCGACGAGCGCGCCATCAGCAACCTGAGCTACGAGGCCCATGTGGCCAGCTACCACCCACCGGTCTTCGGCGCCAGGCCCAGGCCGCGCAACCTCTACTGAGCCATGCCCTACGCCTTCCTCACCGATGCCGACGTGCTCAGCCGCATCCGCGACGAGCACCGGCAGGACCTCACCGACGCCACCGAGAGCATTGAGCTCACCGCCGAGAGCATGGCCATGGCCAAGATGAAGAGCTACCTCAACGGCCGCTATGACACCGAGGCCCTCTTCCCGGCACCTGTCGCCCCGCCCGACCCCGACCCGCGCAACCCCCTCATCGTGCTGCACTGCCTCAACATCTTCGTGTACCTCCTCTACCGCCGGATCAACCCGCGCAAGATCCCCGAGGAGGTGAAGCTGGACCACGAGGAGACCCTGGAGTGGCTCGCCGATGTGGCCAAGGGCAGCATCAGCCCCGACTTCCCCCCTGTGGCCAGCCCCGAGGTGAGCGCCCTGGTGCCCCGGGTCGGGGGCGGCCAGCCCATCAAGGGGCATTACTTCTAAAGCAGCACCCCGCCACGGCCCTAGAAACCCGTTTAAGAGCGTTTAAGTGAACACGACCCCACCAACACCCCGCCTCGGGCTCCGTTCGCGCCTCAGGGCGGCTTTCTCGGCCTTGAGCCTGCAACCGGCCCAGCAGATGAGCCAGCGCATGCCCGACCTGGAGCGGTGGAGCATGCCCCACCGCGCCGTGGACATGCGCGACTGGGAGGTGGCGTACAACATGGCGCTCAACCCCATCCACCCGGAGCGCACGCGGCTCATGGACCTGGTGGACAGCCTGCTCACCGACGCCCACACCGCCAGCGTGATGGAGAGCCGCGTGCTGCGCGTGGTGCGCAGCAAGTTCAGGCTGGTAGACGCCCAGGGCACCAACCGACCGGAGCTGCTGCCTCTGCTGGAGGCCCAGTGGTTCGAGGATTTCCTCCGCTACACGGCCGAGGCCGTGTTCCGTGGCCACACCCTCATCATGCTCGATGAGCTCGTGAAGCCCGGCCAGCTCAAGAGCATCGTGCGGATCGACCCACGCAACGTGCTGCCCCACACCGGGGTGGTGGTGCGCCGGCAGGGCGAGACCACCGGCTATGCCTATCGCGAGGAGCCGCTCGCGGCCTACTGCATCGAGGTGGGCCGCCCCGAGGAGCTCGGCATCCTGGCCAAGGTGGCCCCCGTGGTGGTGGTGAAGAAGTACGCCATCGGCTCCTGGAGCGACTACGTGCACAAGTACGGCATCCCCGCCCGCTGGGTCAAAAGCCGCAGCACCGATAAGGCGCGCATCCGCCAGCTGGAGGACCTGATGCAGAACATGGTGAGCAGCGCCTACGCCGTGCTGGGCGGCGACGATGAGCTTCAGGTGATGCAGACCCCCGGGGTGGACGCCCACAAGGTCTTCGACGAGCTGATCACGCGCATGAACTCCGAGATCAGCAAGCGCATCCTGGGCCAGGACGGCACCAGCGACAACAAGGACGCCAGCGGCACCTACGGCAGCCTGAAGGTGCTGCAGGGCGTGGCCGAGGATCGCCACCAGGCCGACAAGAGCAGCGTGCGCTACGTGATCAACAACGAGCTGCTGCCGCGCCTCACCAACCTGGGCTACCCCTTTGCCGGCATCACCCTGCACTGGGATGAGCTGCGCGACCTGGGCCCCATGGAGCTGGTGGACGCCGCCGCCAAGCTCGGGCAGGTCTTCGAGCTCGACCCCAAGCACTTCGAGGAGCGCACCGGCATCAAGGTGCTGGGCATCAAGCGCGCGCCTGGTGAGATCAGCGACAACCCCGGCGCCGGCCGCCAGGGCGGCGGCAGCGGCCCCGGCAAGCAGCCCGCCGAGCCCGATGACGATGAAGCGGACGGGGATGGGCCCACGGCGCTGGCTGCCTGGCCGCGCGAAACCCTGGGCAGCTGCACGGTGTGTGGCGGCAGCCTTGACATAACGGCCGAGGCCGGCCCTCTGCCACCAAGCGATGATGACATCCGTGCCGTCTACGAGGACCTGCGCGCCACGGATGGCCTTTTCAGCCAGCACTACTTCCGCGCCACGGCCGATGCCCTCGCGGGTGGCTTCCGCCAAGCCTGGCAGGGCAGCCCGTTCGACTATTTGGAGCAGCCCGACCCCGTGGCCTACACGGTGATGGAGGCCAATGTGTTCCGCTTCAGCGCGGCCAAGTCAAGGCATTTGAGCGCGGAGATCAACGCGATGGTCCGCGATGCCCGTGGCTATGCCGACTTCAAGCGCAAGGTGGACGAGGCCGGCACCTTCGGAACCTACCACCGCTGGCTGGGCACCGAATATGCCAATGCGGTGAACAGCGGCGCACAGGCCAGCCGCTACTACACCGCCAAGCGCATGGCCGAGGACCTGCCCCTGTGGGAATATGAGACCATGGAGGATACCCGTGTACGTGATGCGCATGCCCGGCTGAACCGGAAGGTGTTCAGGCACGACGATAAGATCTGGGACGTGATCTACCCGCCCAACGGCTGGCGCTGCAGGTGCAGCGTGATCCCCCGGTACGCCGATGGCGCTGTTGACGTGGTGCCGCGCGACAGCACCAAGCCCCAGGACTACTTGGACCCGAAGGATGTGCAGGAAATGGCCAAGGGAGGGTTCAATAAGAACCGCGCCAAGCTGGGCGTGGTGTTCGACGAGAACAGCTCCTACCGCAGCGGGAAACGGCTCGTCTTCGGGCCTTGGGAGAACTATGGCAGCGATGCGAGCCGGCAGACGTATGACGCCATCAACTCCAGGCCCTTGCCCAAGCCGACTACGCCGTTCGCGACCTCAGACCAGGCCAGGACCGCGCTATTCCGAGCGAATGAGGAGCTGATGCTGAAGGACTATGCCGGCAAGCCTTGGCGCTGGTCGCTGGACAGCTACGACCACCACACCGGCGGCAAGTACGCCGCACAGGAGCGCTACAAGACCGCCCACCTGGTAGCGGACACTTTAAGCGCCCCGGATGAAGTGTGGCTTATGGGAACGGCGAAGAAGGACCAGCCTGGGCGGGCGGAGTACAAATACATCCGCTACTACGATGGGCTCACCATGGTGGTTGAGGCCAGGGCGACGCTACAGGCTGGGTCAGACCACCAGATGGAGATTCACACTTGGCACGAAAGCGACCGTGTCACGATCGGGAACCACCGCCTCGGCCTGCTCCTAAAGAAGAACGCCCGATGATGTTCTCGGAGAAATCGCCACGGCGTTACCGCGTCCCCAGTAGCCGGACCAGTGGTTGCCGGCGCATCATCAGGCGTCCAGCAACAAAGATATGCCGATCTACGGAGTGAACAACCTGGATAAGCGCATTGAGCGCTTGGGCAAGGCGTTGCAGCGCACCATACCGCGCCGCATCGGGCAGGATGCGGAGAACCACTTCCGAGCGAGCTTCAAGAATGGCGGCTTCACCGATCGCACGCTCGTGAAGTGGCGGCCGCGCAAGCAGCAGCCCAGGGACAGGCGTGGCAAGGCGAAGGCGCACACCGTATTGTTCCAGCACGGCCTGCTGCGCGGCAGCGTGCGCCTGGCGCAGGCGTATTGGAACAGCATCCAAGTGGTGGCCGGCGGGCCGCACGTGCCCTATGCCAGGATCCACAACGAGGGCGGCTGGATACGCCGCCAGGTGACCCGCCGCGCCCACACGCGCAGGGCGCACGCCGCCAACACCCGGCGCGGCCGCATCATGCGCGGCGAGGCCCACGTGCGCCGCCACCAGGCGCGCATGAACGTGTACATCCCCAAGCGCCAGTTCATGGGCCCTTCAAAGGCCCTTGAAGCCACCATGCGCCAGACCATCCTGAAGACCATCGCCGAAACGCTGATGAAATGAGCTGGATCACCGACCAGAACCAGGACGCCGCCCTGCAGGACTGGGGCGAGGCCTACAAGGACCTGTGCGCCCTGCTGCGCGCCAAGGTGCCCGAGCTCAAGCACATCGACCTGTACTACGGGCAGGAGCAGATGATCGATGGCGATGGCAACTGGCTGCCCTTCCAGTCACCATCGGTCTTCATCCAGTTCCAGGCCACCGGCGTGAATGACCTCGGCGACCTGGCGCAGGAGCTGTTGATGGACATCACCATCTACCTGTACGTGGAGACCGTGCAGGACACCAACGATGCCAGCATAGGCCAGGCGCGCGCGCTGCAGTTCATCGGTCTCATGCGCAAGCTGCACCAGGCCCTGCACAACGCCAGCAGCGACCACTTCGGCCCGCTGAGCCGCGTGGGGCTGAGCAGGGCCGAAGCGCCGCCCTACGTGCAGATGTACGGGCAGGTGTACCGCTGCGTGATGATCGACAACAGCGCCAGCCGCCAATGGCCCATGCCCGATGAGGGCGTGAACCTGCCGCTGCAGATCGAGCCCCTGGGCGGCCCTGGCGCGCCACAGACCGAGCTGGTGCTGGTGCGCAACAGCGACGACACCTACAGCGTGGAGCTGGCGCCCGGCACCCTGGTGCACACGTTGCCAAACGTCACGCACACCGACAGCGATGGCCAGCCACGCGAGCTGCCGGCCATGACGCCGATGATATGCACACCAGCCGGCACCGGTGGCGAGGTGACCATCCGTGACCAGGACAACAACGTGGTGGCCACCGTAACGGCACCAGGCAGCTACAGCGTAGTGGTGCTCAATGGCATCAACGATGAGGAGCCGTACACCTCAGTGATGACAATCAACGACATCTAGCCATGGCCAACGTCCCGATCCAACTCAAGCGCATCGCCACGCAGGCAGCCGCCGCCGCGAGCGATGCGGTGCTTCTCAGCGGCCAGTGCATCTACGTGCAGGACAGCCGCCGCATGTACGTGGGCAACGGCAGCAGCACGCTCGGGCAGCTAGTGGCAGCCGAGGGCTACCTGCTCCCCAACCCCGAGTTCGCCGATCGCCTGGCCTTGGCCGTTGACGAGCTCAGCGAGGGGCTCAAGGCATACGCTGATGGGGCAGCACAGAGCGCCTACGACGATGCCAAGACCTACACGGACAGCATGGTGGCCGGCGCCTTCCGCCCGGCCGGCGGATGGGACGCCGATCAGGGCACCTGGCCTGAGGCGGGCACAGGCCCCGGCGGCAAGGTGCGCGCTGGCGATGTGTACAAGGTGACCACCGAGGGCGACATCGGCACCACCAGCTTCGATGTCGGCGACAGCTTCTACGCGGTCATCGACTCTCCAGGCCAGGACGATGAGAATTGGGCGCGCTTTGAGGCCAACGACAGTCAGGCCACCGAGAGCTATCGCGGCACCGCGCGCATCGCCACCGCCACCGAGGCCACGGACGGCTCGGACAACACCAGCATCATAACGCCGAAGAGGTGGTGGGACGCCTTCAGCAGCGCATTCAGCGCCATCGGCCAGGCGCTGCGGCTGCTGCCTACGCCAGACGGGCCGCGATGGCTGCGCGCCAACAGCAGCGGCATGGTGAGCCTGCGCACGGATGTGGAGACGCGATCCGACCTGGGCCTCGGCAACAGCGCCACGCGCAACGTGGGGTCCACGGCCGGCACCGTGTGCGCCGGTGACGATGCGCGCCTCAGCGACGCCCGCACGCCGACGGCCCACACGCACGGCAGGTCGGACATCGGCGAGGTGCGCGGCGTGCGCCGCACGCAGTTCGACCGCAGCGGCACCGCGCTCACCGATGTGCCCTCTTTGGAGATCACCATACCTGCCAACAGCGAGTACCTCATCGATTTCCGTGGCGCGATCCGAAGCCCAGCCACCAATACAGGCGTCAACGTCACCTTGTGGTTCGACGGGTCGCCGGACTTCTTGGTCGCGCACCTGATTCAGATGGGTGCACAGGTGGCCGTGCAACGGCAATGGGCCATCACTGCCAGCGACGGCCTGCCGACACCGGCCGCGAGCATCACCGATGTGAACACCTGGCTCCCCTGCACCATTCGCGGCGTGGTCTACACGGGCGCCAACCCATGCACCATACGCGTGCGGCTGGCGCGCGGGGGGACAAGCAACACCGTGAGCATCATCGGGGCGCTCAAGGGCACGCCTGCCTGAGCGTGCCGGGGCCTATGGCTGCGGCCGGTAGATGATGCGCTTGATGCGCTCCACGCTGATGAAGACCCCCTCGGTGGGATGCCGGCTGATGTGCTCCAGGATCCACTCCACCGTGTGCATCCGGGCTCCGTTGCGCGTGCGCTTCTTCCTGTAGCGCTCATACAGGGAGCGCACGCGCTTGTCGCGCAGGGCGATGAGCTCCTTATCCCTGGCCATCAGAGCAGGGTGTAGATGATGGCCACGCCCAGGGCCATGGCGCCCTCGCCGATGCAGGCCAGGTGCCCGAAAGCGGCGGGCATGCCGAGGGCCCCGGCCGCGCGGAGCCACAGGCTGTCGTAGCGGTTGCTGGTGCTCATGTAGGTGGGCGGCAGCGCGCGCAGCGCGTTCAGCCACGCCCGGAACACCAGGCTGAACAGGGCACCGGCGCCCACGGCCATGAGCAACAGGCGCGGCTGCAGCGCGCAGCCCAGCCAGGCCAGCAGCACTATGTAGGCCAGGGCGAACAGCGCGCGCAGCCCCAGCCGGAGGCCGTGGCCGATGCGCCTGTTGAGCGCGATGAGCAGCGCGTCAATGCTGCCGCTGAGCAGGGCGGCCAGCGCCATGATGAGGTAGACGGATGTGAGCATGCGGGCTTGGTTCATTCAGCGTTTGAGCGGCGTTGCATGAAGGGCAGCAGCCGCCTGCGGTAGTACCGGTGGTTGCCCACCCAGAAGAGCATCGCCGAGCCGAGCACCAGCGCCCATACGGCAATGGCCCAGCCCAGCTCCGCAATGGGTTCCAACAGGAGCACCACCGCCGCGTAGGCGGTGAGGCCATGGTGCAGCAGCAGGAAGGGGAGCTGCGTGGTGAGCACCCAGCGGGTGAAGGAGCGGTAGGGCTTGGGCTGGTCCATCAGTTCAGGCGCGGGTTGGTGAGCATGTGCCGCAGCCGCACGCGGGCGCGGTGGGCGATGAGCTTCACATGGCCAGGGCTCAGGTGGTGCTCCTGGCCGATCTCGGCATGGCTCCAGCCCTGCAGCACGTGGCGCATCACCAGCCGCTGCAGCGGCGGCAGCAGGGCTACGCAGGCGTGCAGCCGCTCGTGGGCCTGCAGGCGCTCCACCTGCGCAAAGGCATCGCGAGCATGGCTGGCCAGCTGCAGCTGGGCGGCATCGGCATGGTCGCGGTGGCGCGCCTCGCGCTGGCGGTGGCTGCGGCACAGGTTGCGCACCAGGGTGATCACGTAGCTGAGCCGGCCAGGGTGCGCTGCGCTGATGGCGCCGCGCCGGAAGAGCTGCACCATGCGCACGCTCACCTCCTGCCACACATCGTCGCGCTGGTGCGCAGGCACCGCCTCCAGGTTGATGGCGTAGTGGATGGCGCCCCGGAACTCGCGCAGGAAGGCCACGGCCTGCGCATCGGCGGCGGCGTGGTCCATGGCGTGCGGCTCCATGGGCGCCAAAGGACGCCCGGCGCCTGTGCGATTGGTAGCGGGCCCTACCCGGTCAGTTGCCAACATCGTTTGCACCGTTGCGCTGTGCATAACGACGGAGGCCCGCGCTGGGCGGGCCTCCGGTGAAGATGGTGGTGGCAGGGCTAGTCCGCGTTGCTCAGCCGGTACGCATCGCTGGCCATGTAGGCCTGGAGCTGCGTGTAGTTCACCCAGCCGAAGCCGCCGCCCACATTGCCCTGGCGCTTGATGGCGGCTACCTCGCCCTCATCCATCCGCAAGGCCTTTGCAACCTGCTCGATGCGCATGAACTTGTCCGGGCTTGGCGCGGCCGGCGCTGTTGGCCCTGATGTGGCCGTCTTCTCCAGTTTGCGTAGCTCCTCCTCCTTCGGCTTGGCATGGCCGCTTCTCGGGTCGCGCTTCTCAGGCTTCGCGGCCTCGCGCTCCTTCTTGGCCTTGGCCTCGCCGTGCATGGCGGCGCGGCCCATGGCCTCGTTGCAAGCTGATGGCCTGCCACGGCCGGGCATGTGCTTCACCACAACGCCAGCGCGCTTCAGGCGGTAACGCATGCCCTCGGTCGTCATGCCCGCCTCCTTGGCCAGGGCGCTCACCAGGACCATGCCCTCCGGGACATCAGCAGCAGCCCCGCGTTCCTTGGCCTTGGCGCGCTTCTTGGGCGCGGGGGGGGGTATGTGCTTCGCGCGCTCCGATTGGCGCACAGCGGGCACAGGGCGGGCCTCCGCGCCACATGCTGCGGCGAGGTCAACCACGTCGGTGCGCCGGGTCACCACCACGGCATCGGCCTCGGCGATGCGCTCATCGTTGGCCTGGCACCAGGCGTGGGCGGTGGCGCCATCGCTGGCCAGCAGAAGGCGCTCGTAGCCAGAGGCGGCCACGGAGAAGAGGTGCTTTTTCATCGGGGTAGTTCGGTTGTGTGGTTGCTCGCGAAGCGGATGGCGGTGACTGCGGTCTGCAGGGCCTCCTGGTAGCTGTGCTCTGCGGGGCTGCCCTTCATTGCGGTGTTCAGTACTGCTTGCACCAGCTCGCCGGCCTCCGCTGCCACGATCGCGGCAGCGTACACGTGGTCCGTTGGCCATTCGGGCCAGGCCTCCTTCGCCTTGCGCAGCTCCTGGATGATGGCGCCGAGGGTGAGCAGCTCGTACAGGTCGAGGTGGCGAAGCTCATCGGTGAGTACGGCGCGGGCGCGGGCCAGCAGTTCGATTTCCGGGGTTGTGCCCGTGCTCATCAGCGTGGCTTCTTGGGTGTGGTCCATTTGGCGATGATGCGCCTGGCGGCATCGGCCTCGTTGCTGTGCAGGCCTTCTCCTCGATGTGCGGCAGGCCCAGCTGCAGGAATTCCACCACGCCGAGCAGCTCATCATCGTCCTCCAGCTCGTCGCAGAGGTCGATGCGTTCCAGGTCATCGATCAGGTCGCGCGGCTCGTCGGCGATCTGTGTCAGGCTTCTTGCCATGGGTCTAGAGTTTGTCGAGCCAGCGCTTATGGCGCAGGTAGGTTGCAGGGTATTGAAGGTGCTTGCGGTTGTTGGTGCAATCGGCCTTGTAGCGGTCGATGTAGTTGAAGGCGAGCTGGCGGTCGGCATCGCTGAGGGCCGCCCAGGCGCGCTGCGCATCGAGCTTGTCCTCCTTGTAGGCGTATTTGCGCCAGAAGTCATCGAACTCCACCTGCAGCGTGGTGAAGCGCAGGTGCTCCTGCTTGAAGACCACGCGCACCTGGTCCTCATGCACGGGCACGTGTCGCACGGTCCACTCCAGCGCCGCCACATCCACCGCGTCGGTGATCTGCAGCTCGCAGAGCAGTCCGCGACCATCGTAGCCCAGGATGAGCTGCGTGCTGGTGCGGGTGCTGGTGATCAGGTAGCGCATGGGTCGGCGGTCACGCTTCTCCCTTTGGACCTATGATGATGTTCTTCACAATCCTCACAGGCAACGCCGTGCGCCTCTGCACGCAGGCGGGGCAGCCGCACGTGTCGGCTTTACCGGCGCTGAAGGCGTAGACAGCCCTTCGCACGGCGATGCTGAGCTGCTGAATGAACTCGTCCTTCATGCCCGCGCTGGCGCCGGCCACAAGCACCTCGCCGCTGTTCTTCACGCGCACCAAAAGCGCCGCCACGCATCCCTTGGTCTCGTCGAGGCTCTGGCGCAGCAGGCGCATGAACGCGGCCTTCTCCTCGCCGCTCAGGTCGTGGTTCACACCCATCGCGCCCGCCTCTGCGGCGCGGTCTATGAGGCGCGGCAGCAGCTCATCCACCAGGGCCACGATGCGCTCGGCCTTGGTGCCGGGCACGGCGAGCACGGCATCGTCGAAGGCGTCCATCACCATGTTCACGGCATAGTTCAGCTTCGTGTCCATGCTTAGGCGTGTTGGGCGAGTTGAGCGCGGTGGGTCTCCCAGCGCAGGTGGCCTCCCTCCAGGATGCGGCGGGCCACATCCTCCGGCTCGCAGCCGTTGGCCCATTCCTCTTCGATGAGGACCATGTGGGAGTCGAAATCGAGGCGCGTGCTGGTGCTGGCCTTGGCGAGGTACTCGTTCACCTCGGCCAGGTAGTCGGGCTTGCTCAGGTAGTGGTGCATGGTGGGGGTGTTTGGGTTCAGTGGATGTGGATGTAGCGGCTGGCGGCCTGGTCCAGCTGTGCGGCCACCAGGCGCAGCTCGTTGCGGCTCTGGCCTTCGGGGTGGAACTCGATCCCGCCCAGCACGAGCCGGCGCAGCGTGAGGGCCTGGTGCACAGGCAGGATGAAGCTGTGCTCCAGTCGGCGCTCCGCCAGCCGCTTGCCCAGGCGCACGGCCAGCGTCTCGGCCACGCTGTGCAGCATCCATTGGGCCTCGCCGCGTGGATCATCGCGCAGGAAGAGGTCGATGACCTGCGCTACCAGGCGCAGCTGGTGGGCATCGAGCTTGAAACGGATGTCAGCCATGGCTTTGAAGTGCTTTGAAGTCGCTGGCGGTGATGCGTTCGGCCTGGGTGACGAGCCGGGGCAGCTCGGCCTGGGTGTAGTGGTTGAAGGGCTTGTGCAGGTAGCCGTACTTGAGCACCCAGGCATGCACGTGCTCCATATCCGGCCGGCCGTTGCGCACGGCGCCGCGCGCGGCCAGGATGGCGATCACCTTGCGCCGCATGGTGTTGGCGCTGGCCGCCACAGGGTCCACCAGCTCCTGGATGGCCACTTCGAGGCGCTTCAGCTCATCTGGCGTGAGCTCCTTGAGCGATTCCTTTCCGGTCTGGTCTTTCACCAGGTCGTGATGGTCTGCGTAGCGCAGCTTGCCGGCGCGCCGGGCGCGATGAAAGAGGCTGAAGAAGCGTGCGTAGGTGCCGTGCGTCATGGCTCAGGTGATGATCAGGTCCTCGGTGGCCACCAGACCGATGCCCTCCGTGCGCGCGATGTGGTCTTCGCGCGCAGGCAGGTGCGCCATCAGCTCAGCCACGTCGGCATGGATTCCGGTGTTGATCGTGACCTGCACCAGCAGGCCGCGCAGGTAGCTCACCGTGGCCACGTGCCGGCCGCGCAGGATGGCGAGGTAGGTGCTCGGGTGCAGCTTCATGGCTTCTTCAAGCGGCTTGGGGGGGGGCGCCAGCCTGCAGCAGCTGCCACTCGTACCCCTTGATGGTGCTGATGATGTCCTTTCGCTCGCTCCTTGACCTCGCGCGGCGCAGCTGCTCACGGCACGCACTGAGCAGCTCCTGTATGGCAGCGATGCGGTCCAGCTCTGACTGTGGGGTGAACAGGTCGATGCGCGGCTGCATGGCTTAGCAGATGATGGTGGGCTTGCTGGCCGGCGCGCCAGGCCGGAAGGGCATGGGGGCGCGCCGCTGCACTACACCGTTGCAGTCGGCGTGCTGCGCCATGAAGAGGTTGGCCTTGCGCTCGTAGTCGTGGCCATAGAGCTTGGTGAGGAAGCTGTGGCTGGTGCCGCAGCGGAGGCACTCGAAGCGCTCGGGCGTGAGGGTGACGTGCTGCACATTCATGCGAGGTAGCCGTTGAGGGTTGCGAGGGTTGAGCGCAGGCTGGCCACGGTGCTCATCAGGGTGGCCTTCTTGGTCGGGTTCGTCTCCATGGCGATCAGGTGGATGAGCCGGTCGATGAGCTCCTGGGTGGAGCTGATGTCCTCCAGGATGCGGTCACGGTCGAAGAGGCCGAGGTCTGTCATCGTCGTTCGTTGCGGTGAGCCGAGGTGGGGTCGAACCACATCTTCCGCTTGCTATCCGGTGCTCTGCCAGTTGAGCTACTCGGCTCGGTGCTCAGGGTTCCATTTCACCAGTTCCCTGAGCTGGTCGCGCTGCTGTCACGCACGCGCGGCCCTTGTTGGTCACATCCCACTCCAGTTCATGGGCAGGTCCTCCCACTTGCCGGCGTCGTTCTTCCGGTACGCCCGCAGATAGAGCTGGCTGTCCACCGGTCTGTAGCTATCGGCCAGCAGGGCCAGCGCCTGGCTGAAGCGCGGGTCGTCCACCGTGCCTTCGTGCTTGCGCAGCTTGGCCACCATGCGCTCATCGTAGTCGCCCTTGTGGTTCTTCATCAGCAGGCCGTCGATGATCTCATACATGCCCTTGTTCCGCCCGCTGAACTTGTCGCGCAGCACCTCCTTGATCTGGCCGATGGCCACCTCGGCGCGCTCGTCGTAGGCGCAGCGGTGCTGCCGCTCGATCACCACCTTGCGCGTGCCCTCCTCGTTAACCAGGCTGTAGTGGTCTATGCCGTCGCGGCGCTCGCGGCCATAGGCCTCGTACATCTTATCGTGCAGCTCCAGGCCGAGCTTCACGCTGTCGGCCTTGAAGGCGCGCAGCTCACCGCTCAGCGCCTCGATGCGGTCGAACACCGTATTGATGTAGCTGTCGCGCAGCTGGTCGTAGCCGCGCTTGCGGGCCTCGGCCTGAGCGCGCTCGGCGGCCTGCTTCTCCTTCAGCGCCTTCTTCAGCTCGGCGGCGCTCATCTTGCTGATGTCAGTGGACGTGCTCATGTGCGGGTTGGGGTTGGGGGATTTTCAGGGTGCGCTTCGGGCCCAGCTCCTTCAGCCAGGCGTCCAGCAGGTTGTTGGCCATGCGGTTGGTATGCAGCGCCTGCACCTCGGCCAGCAGGCGCTGGCGCTTCCACTCTTTGGTCTGCAGCGGCTCCAGGGCGCCTTCGCGCATCCAGTCGCTGGCCACGCCGATCTCCAGGTGCCGGAACAGGAACTCGTAGAAGGCCCAGAAGCCGATGGCCGTGAGGTGCTCGCGGTACAGCTGGTGCAGCTCTGGCGAGGGCGAGGAGGCGCCGCGCGGCTGCACCAGCTCCTCCAGGTAGCCGCAGCCGCCTTCCAGGATCATCAGGTGATAATCCAGGTCGTCCATGCCGGTCTCGCGCATCAGCACCAGACGGCTCTGCTCGGCCAGTTCGATGAAGGAGTTGCGTTTCATGCGGCCATGCGGGATTTGATCACCTCGCGGCGGATGCTGCGCAGGTCGAAGTCGCGGCTCAGGATGCGGTTCAGCTTCTCGGCGTCCTTGAAGCCGTTCACGTGGGCCACCATCACCGCCTCGCCGCGCATGAAGTCTTTCTGCTCATTCAGGTTGCGCGGCAGCACTGTGGTGAAGCGGCTGCCGAAGCGGCTGAAGACCTCCTCGAAGCCGTTGGTGCGGTTGCGGATGGCGCCCTCGATGCGCTTCTGCAGCCCATTGGCGCCGATCAGGTAGAAGCCGCATACGAACTCCAGCTCGTTGTAGAGGCGCTTCAGCAGCAGATAGGTGTTGTTGTGCAGGTCGCCGGCCTCATCCACCACGATCAGGGGGTTCTGAAGCGCCTTCAGGTAGGTGATCACGTCCTCGATCAACTCCTCCATGGTGCTCTTGTCCGGGTTCAGGCCCACGGCCTGTGCCAGCGCGCGGACGAAGCCGATCTTGCGCGGTGTGCTGCCGCCGTTCACGTAGAATGCGTTGGGCCGCGTGGCGCAGTACTCGCGCGCCGCGTGGGTCTTGCCGAATCCCGCCCGGTCGCACAGCATGGCGCACATGCCCTCGCTCTGGCAGAGCTCCAGCTGCCGGGTGATGGCGCGGTAGGTGCTGGTGGGCGCCGTCTGCCACTTGGCGCGCGTGCTGAACTCGAAGCCCACCTTATGGGCGATGCGCAGCCACTTCTGCACGCCGATGAGCTGGTCGTTCTTCTTCCAGTTCTGGCGCTCGATGTTGGTGAAGTCGCTGCTGCTGATGCCGATGCTGGTGGCATACTTGGCGCGGCTGGGGAAGCCGCTGGCCGCGAAGGCGTCCAGAAGCTTCGCGCCGATGGCCTCCTTCTGGACCTGGCTTAGTTGCGGCTTGTTCATGGCTGGGGGGGGTCAGAGTTGCTCTTCAGCGAATCGTTCGGGGTTGGTGCGGCGCAGGTCGTCCACCTGGCGCGCGGCGCGCAGGGCCAGCTTGTGGCTGCCGGCCTCCACCTCGTAGGCGCGCACGGCGGCCTCCTCGCGGGGGCCGGGCTCCAGGGTGCGCTCCACGGCCGGGGTGGTCTTCATGCTCGCGGCGGCGGCCTGCTCCAGCAGGCGGGCGGCCATCTCCTTCAGCCGCTCGGCGCCGGTGGCGCGCCGGTCTATGGCGGCCTGGCCCAGCTCCTTCTTAAAGGCCTCCACGCGGGCCAGCTGGGCGCGGGTCTCGGGGGTGTGGTCCGCCAGGGCCATCGGTATGGCCGCCACCTGGGGCACCACGAAACGCAGGCTGCCCTCGTGGGCCACGGCCAGCACGCTGCGCAGGTCGGCCGGGTCGTACTTCACGCTGAAGCGCGTGCCCACCCATTGCTGCCAGTCGTGGCTCAGCAGGTTGTACACGTGCTCCTCGCCCAGCAGCGTGGGGCACAGGCCACGGTTGGTGAGCTCGTTCTGCCAGGGGTGCTCCAGGCCGAAGTGCTCCAGGTAGTCCGCCCGGCCAATGGCGCGCAGCCGGCCCTCGGGCATGGCCTGCAGCGCGGCGCTGAAAGCCTCGGCCTTGGCAGCGCGCTCACGCTGGAAGGCCTCGTGAATCTGCTGCACCACCCCGGCCTCGTCCGGGAACTGCTTCTTGAGCCGCTCCAGGGCATCGGGGTTTGGCTGCGTCCTGGCCGTGATGTTGTGACCGCTCCAGTTGGGGCAGTAGGGCTTCACGTGCTCCACATGGTGGTGCTTGAACCAGGGCTCCACCACCTTGCTTCTTGGATTGCGCGCGGCGGCCGGCGTGTAGTGTATGCCCATCGCGTCGTACCAGCGGCCCAGGGCCTTGTGGCCCAGCCGGTCGCTCTGAACCTGATGCGGCAGCACATAGTGGCCCGTGAGTTCGGCCAGGTGCGCCACGGCGTTGCGCATGGCCTCCTGGGTCAGGGCAATGGTATCCTCCTCGCCAATGGCGTAGCCCACCGGGTACCAGCTGTGGGCATCCACCACCACGCACACCGTCTTGCGCTCGTAGTAGGTGCGGCGGTTGGCCACCCGCTGGTAGTAGAGCTCGTAGGTGGTGGCATCGTGCACCCACAGGTAGGTGGGCTGGCTTGGGCGGCTCCGGTGCACCACGATACCGTGCTTCGCCTGGTAGGCCGCCGCGCCCTTGGCGTACAGCGTCACCGAGCGGCCAACATCGCCGGGGCGCAGGTAGCGGGCCACGGTATTGGCCGTGAGCGGCGCCCAGCCTTGCTGCTGCGCAATCAGGCTGTAATCCTGGGCGATGCGCCGCTTGCTGAAGTTCTGATGCCGGCTGGCTAGCCCCTCCAGCACCTCCATCTGCAGCTGGTCTTGCAGGCGGGCGGCGTTGCGGTTGCCCAGCCCGCCATGCAGCAGCGCGCTGGCGCCGGGGTGGCCATCGGCCACGGCATCGCGGTAGGCTCGCTTGCGCGCCTCCAGGCGGCTGAAGCTGGTGGGCAGGTCCACGCCCTTGGCGCGGATGTAGCGCAGCACCGCGTGCTTCATCTTCAGCACCGTGGCGAAGCCGTAGTAGCGGGGCGCCAGGGCCCCCTCGGCGCGGTGGCGCTCATCCAGTTCCACCAGCAGGGCCACTACGCGGGCGGCCTCCTTCAGCTTGCGGCGCTTCTCAGCCGGCATACCCTTTCCGTTGGCGCTGCGGAACTCGTCGATGTAGCGCTCGTCGGCCGGGCAGGCCTTCAGGTGGCGCTGCAGGTTCATAACCTGGGCCAGCTCAGCCGGGTCGCCGCCCAGGTGGGCGCGCACCAGACCCTTGTAGCGCTCGGGCAGGCTGGCCCAGTCGATGAGGGCGGGGTGGCCGCCGCCGCCCTTCTGGACTACGTCGATACGGCCATCGCGCAGTGCCTTCTTATAGGTCGGTGTGCTCAGGCAGTTTTCGTTCACCAGGTCGGTGAACTCCAGGAGCACTATGCCATCGCGCAGCATCATGCGTGCAGCTCGTCTTGCAGGCGTTGGCGGTCGGCCAGCAGGCGGTGGGCCGCCAGCCAGATGCGGCGCGCCAGCACGCTCTTAGCCTGCGGCCGGCGGCTGAACACGTCCTTCACATAGTCGGGGCTGGTGCGGCACACCTCGGCTATGCGCGCCTTGTCACCCTTCTTCAGCTCACGAACGATGCGGGCCTTGGCCGCATCGCTCAGCTCGTGCACGTTTGTTTGTAGCTTGCCGCTCATCACGGGGGCAAACATACAGACATGTCGGAATTGAATCCAAACAAGTCTGCATCCAACTTTTCAACACGCCTTCGTGTGCTGATGTCAACCTATGGATACCCATCGGTTGCAGCGCTCGCCAAGGACCTCGGCCATGAACGCTCGGAGAACCTTTCGCGCATTCACCGTGATCCAAAGGCGAAGCCGAGCGTCGATATCATAGGCGACCTCGCAGATAAGTTTGTTGACCTAAATCTCGACTGGTTGCTGACCGGGCGAGGGGAACCGAGGTTGAATCATCCCCGACATGGGATTCCAAGCTCCGACATCGGTGGCGTGCGCGAGTCTGGTATCCCCAGAGGTATCCCCAGCTCTGAGAACGAGGCAGGATCTGTCCGTTTCGATTTGAGCGGGCAGCCTGCGGTGGTAACCGTGGCGGAGGGTGGTGAGCCGAACATTGTGATGCTCAATGCCCAAGCGGCGGCCGGGCTGCCGGCCAACTACGCCAACCCGGAGTGGTTCGTGGGCAAGCCGGCCTTCCGCCTACCCGGCTACCGCTACAACAGCGGCACCCTCGTGGCCGTGCAGGTCATCGGAGACAGCATGCACCCCACCATCGGGCACGAGGACTGGCTCATCGCGCGGCATTTGGTCAACCCGCTGCAGGAGCTGCGCGAGGGCTACGTGCACCTGCTCGTGGCGCGGGATGGCGTGGTGGCCAAGCGGCTCTTCAAAGCGCCTGGCGGCTTCCTGTGCCGGTCAGATAACGAGCTCTACCCGCCCTACGAGCTGCCCTACGGCGAGGCGCTGCAGGTGTACGTGGTGTTGGCCATCCTCAGCGAGGACCTGAGCAACAAGGGCGCCGACATCCGTGAGCGTCTAGGCCGCCTGGAGAAGGATGTGCTGGCGCTTCAAGGCCGATTAAAGCCCCGTTGAAGGCTCCATTACCTCCACGATGGCGGTTCGATCTTTAAGTGGTGGCGGCTGAGCAACGCACGATCAGCGCATTTGTCCGGTTCGTTTTGAGCACGATGGGCACGCCTAATTGCGAGCTGCTCCTACAGCCGCGCGGTTCTCCCGGATTTCCGGGGTTGTGTAGGAGTTGTACGGTTTGTTTGGGCTCCCCTATTGCGTCCCATCCCGGTTGAAGCATGATGTAC